>Ga0123356_10001168_pt1 | contig 29041 bp, 31 predicted proteins | sample TergutEmb28metaG_2_FD_92546 | JGI IMG/M metagenome (GOLD analysis project Ga0123356, IMG submission 92546) | Embiratermes neotenicus P3 segment gut microbial communities from Petit-Saut dam, French Guiana - Emb289 P3 | ecosystem: Host-associated > Arthropoda: Insects > Digestive system > Gut ...
CTGTTATAGTCGACTACGCCCACACCCCCGACGCTCTTAGGCGCCTACTCAAATCCGCCCGCGAGACCTCGCTCGGCCGCGTTATCCTGGTCTTCGGTTGCATGGGCGAGCGCGATCGCACCAAGCGTCCAGAAATGGGCAAGATCGCCAATGAATTCGCCGACACCATCTTCGTCACTGACGAAGAAAACGACCGTGAGCCGCGCGCCAAAATCCGTGCCGAAATCATTTCCGACGTCAAAAGCTCACCCAAAATCACTGAAATCGACGGTCGCGAGCACGCCATCCACGCCGCCCTCGCCGCCGCCAAGAAGAACGATACCATTCTCATCACTGGCCTCGGCCACGAAACTTACCGTCTCCTCGATGGTAAGCGTATCCCCTGGTCTGATCAAAAAATCGTCAAGAAACTACTTAACATCGAAAACTAGCTTTCCTCGTCAACATCACACCCACGATACTCAGTAGGACAATCCCGCCCACAATCACAATCGCCTCTTCTGCGTGTGATCCGCCTTCAGATACTCTTCCTGTCTCTGGCGGTTCAACATTACACGCTGCCGGCATACTGACTTCGGTTCCATCCGGTGCAATCACTTCCACGCATTCGTCCGCCAAAGCCTGCATGATGCCCATCTGTACCCCACCAACTAAGCTAGTACCCTCCAAGTTCACGTAGGTCAACGCTGGTAAATTCGCCAAATTCAGACCAGTGATATCATCAATCCAAGTATTTCCGGAGAGATTCAACACCGATAGATCGTTGAGGCCAACAAACAATGGTGACAAATCCTCAATCTTGTTATTGCTCAAATTCAAAGTCGCGAGATTTGGCATTGACTCGACAAATTGGATATCTTCAATCATGTTGTTACTAGCGTCAAGCGCAGTCAAACCACTCAAGAACTCGATATTCGTCGGATAACTTACGTCGCCCTTGAGCGGAGTTATGCTTGTGCCCTGCGGCACTGTCAAAGTCCCTGCGATATTCAACGACACACCCACTGATGCCGCCGATATGTCTGGAGAAGCGGCGTAGGTCGTATCATCCAAATCACGATCAAACGTATCGGTCACCAACACTCCAAGCGCGTCCGCAATTGCTTGAGCATACGCATCACTGGTCACAATCGATGCTGGCCAAGCAGGATTATTAAAGAAATCCGTCACCGTTACTGGTTGTATATTCACTGCAAACGCCGGCGCTGCAACCAAACCAGCTGCTGCCGCTACCGAAGCGATTGTTGTTATTGTTTTTTTCATGAGCAAAGTCATCCTTGTTACGCTACTGTTGCCAGTATACCATAAGCGAGATGGAAAATCAATCTGTTCTGATTACCCTTTTCGTCTGTCAAGCCGCTTCTTCAAGAAATACCCTGTAACCGCCGCACCGCAAATCACAATCGTAAATACCGCAATCTTCACCGCGTCTCCGCGCCCCATCCCAGTGTACACACCCATCACTTCAGTCGCACTCGTCATAATGCCCGCTGTCTTCGGAATCTCATCTACGTCGTTATATTTCATCCCGTCCGCATCCACCACATAGACTCCCCTCTTCTTCAGCTTATCGATTTGTTCGTCCGGCACTTTCGTGTCTTTCAGATTCACATATATCAAAGACTTCATCGGCAGCAGACTCGCCACATCCGCCAATTCATTGTTACTAGACAAATCCAAGTATTGAAGTCTGTCGAGCTTATCCAGCGCAGCCACATCCATTATTTGGTTTTTGCTCATGTTCAGGTTCAGCAGATTCGGCATCTTTTCGACAAAACTTATATCCGCGAGATAATTCGACGACATCGACAATTCGGTCAGACCCGTCAATAGCCCCAAGTTAATTGGCGCGCACGCTCCGCCTCCCGCCACTAGATGGATCTCGCACTCCCTTAGCATTCCATCAATATTCAGCGAGCCTTTGAAACTCGCCAAAATCTCCTCGTCCACACTATCAGACGGCATCCTATTCAGTGCCTTCGCAATCTCCGCAACATAGGCTGGAGAAGTCTGTAGGGCCTCCTCGTTTCGGTTCGCCAAGAAAAACTTATTGAACGACATCATTTCTGCCGCTGCGTCCGTCGCAACGATGTTAGAAACTATTAGCGCCACTACGGCGACCGAAAACCATTTCCTCATTCTGCTCCAATAACCCTTTGTATCTCTATTGTACCATCCCGAACAAAACTTGCTCGATTATTAGCACTCGCCACTTGCAAGTGCCAGTTCCATCTGCTACACTTTCTCCATAAAGGAGTTAACATGATCAAACCACTTGGAAATCGTGTCGCAGCCAAAATCGACACACCAATCACACAGACCAAATCCGGCATTCTCCTGGGCGACTCCCAGGACAAGCCCGCTTATGTAGTCGTCGCTGCTGTCGGACCAGAAGTCAAAGGCATCAAAGTCGGTGACAAAATCGTCTACAAAGAATACACCGGCACAAACATCAAAGTTAACGACGACGAATTTGTCGTCATCGACGTCAAAGACGTCCTCGCAACCGTTTAACCAGAAAGGAATCTCAACAAATGTCCAAAAAAATCTACTACGATGCAGAAGCCAGGGAACAATTACTCGGCGGCGCCAAGACACTTTATGACGCCGTCAAAGTCACCTTTGGTCCGCGCGGCCGCAACGTCGTCATCGAGAAGTCCTACGGCGGCCCAACTATCACTCACGACGGCGTTACCGTCGCAGAAGCCGTCGATATCGAAAAAACCGATGACAATATGGGTTATCAAATCGGTGCTCGCCTGATTCGAGAAGCTGCTACCAAACTCAACAAGGTCGCTGGCGATGGCACCACCACCGTCACTGTCCTCACCTACCAAATCCTCGCCGAAGCCAACAAGCTGATTGCCGCCGGCCATAATCCGATGGAACTCCGCAAAGGCATCGAAACCGCTGGTAATGAAATCGTCAAAGGCATCGACAAGCTCGCCGAGAAAATCGACGGCAAATCCGACCGTATCGCCGAAGTCGCTACAATATCCGCCGGCGACGCCGAAATCGGTAAACTTATCGCCGACGTCATCGCCAAAATCGGCAAAGACGGCGTCGTCACCGTTGAGGCCGGCCAGTCGCTCGACATGCAGGCCGACGTCGTCGAAGGTTATTCTTACGACAAAGGTTACTCTAGCCCATTCTTCGTCACCGACACCGCCCGTCAAGAAGCGATTTTCGACAAGCCTTCCATCCTCATTACCGACAAGAAAATCTCCGCGATTTCCGATCTCCTCCCATTCCTCGAAAAGTGCGCCACTGCCGGCCGCAAAGAACTTGTCATCATCGCCGAAGAAGTCGAAGGCGAAGCTCTCTCCGTCCTCGTCCTCAACAAACTCAAGGGCGCCTTCAACACCCTCGTGGTCAAAGCTCCTTCCTTCGGCGACCGCCGCAAAGAAATGCTCCAAGACATCGCGATTCTCACCGGCGCTGAAGTCGTGTCATCTGACACCGGACTCAAGCTCGATGAAGTCGGTCTCGAAGTCCTAGGAAGCGCCCACAAAATCATCGCCACCAAAGATGAAACCACCATCATCCAAGGTGCTGGCGAAGCCAAAGACGTCAAGTCTCGCATCGCCCTGATCGAATCTCAGGCCAAACTCGCTACTAGCGATTACGACCGCGAGCAATTCAGCAAGCGCGTCGCCGCCCTCCTCGGCAAGGTCGCCGTCATCAAAGTCGGCGGTGCCACCGAAACCGAAATCGACGAGAAGAAGTATCGCGTCGACGACGCCGTTGCCGCCACCAAAGCCGCTCTCGAAGCTGGCATCGTCCCAGGTGGTGGGGTCACGCTAGTCAATCTCGCCAGCAAGCTCAAAGGCACCGACGCCGGTTCCGAAATCGTCCGCGCCGCCCTCAAGACTCCGTTTATTCATATCACCGAGAACGCTGGCCTTAACGCCCAAGCTCTCCTCGCTGAAGTCGCCAAAAGTCCAGCCGGTCACGGCGTCAACGTCCTCGCCCCCGAAAAGGGAATTATCGACCTCAAAACCGCCGGCATCGTCGACCCTGCCCGCGTCACTCGCGAAGCGGTTTCCAACGCAGTGTCAATCGCTGCCACCGCCATCACCATGGGCGCGCTGATGGTCGACATCCCCGAGCCCGAATCCGCCGCAGCCCCCTCCGCCATGGGCGGCATGTATTAAGCCGTTAAGTAATAAGAATGTGCCAAACAAATAAGTAGCTTTCTGGAGCGTTTGTTTGCAAATAGAATTCGAGGACACTTTTGCGAGCCGAACAAAAAATAAGCATATGCCACCCCGGCGACAATTTCCCGAGGGCAGATGCTTATTTTGTTATTCGCGAGAGCAAACCGTGTCTGAGAAGACTATTTGCAATAAACAATACTACTACTTATTTCTTTGAGCTATATCTTCAGCCAACGCACCAACTTATCAAAGAAATCCTCTTTGACATCTTCCATCGGCATCCTTGCACCGAGGAAATCTACAATCTTTTCACCCTTATTCCCAGGAATCACCACGTTCAACCGCAACCCGAACCTCGTCTTCGGTCTCAAAGACACATAGAAATCAGACCCCTCCCTAATCACGCCAAAAGTCTTATAGTCCTCTATCTCGTATAGTTTTTCACCTTCGCGCAGGCCCTTCTCGTCTAACTTATACTTCACAACTCGCGGCTTCACCACTGAGCGCGTTATCAGCGCAATCACAATCACAATAATTAGTACTACCCACACCCACTGTTGAAACCAGATTGACACCGCCAATCCTCCCGCAGCTACTAGTCCTAATATCAAGAACCACAAGCCGCCTTTTTCGGGAACCACGTATTCCGGCGCTTCCCATTCTATCTGCTCAAGCTTCTTTTCCATATGCTTATCATACCATACACTTTCTGTAACAAAAAACCACAAGAAAATGCCCCGCGAATCATCGCGAGGCACTAGTTGAAGGTGTATCTCTATTGAGACTTTATTTTTGTGATGTTTTTGTGTTTCCTATTTTGCAGAAACTGCTAGCCACTTTTCGTAGCTGCCGTTTTTGTAGGCCGACCATAAATGGAAAGACCCACCGCTGCGCTTATAAATCTTATAGGCAAGTGCTATATTGGTTTCCGGATTCAACATATCTTTTTCAGACACGCCGAACTCTTCAGACCAACATGTAGCGAGTTGCCACAAGCCGAAGCTTCCATAACGACCACACCACTTGGTATGATCCTCTAATTTCGATTTATTTTGATTGTCTGCCTGACAACTGTTGTTTTCTGCAACCATCACGGCTGCAGCCAGCTTATGATCCCAGTCATACTTCTGTATGATGGGTATATACTGCGCACAGTTGGGATGAATTTTGGCTACGATCTCGTCGTATTCAATCTCCACCGCAGACTTGCTTGAAACTTTTGACTTTCCCCCCGAATTATCAACTCTCCCTTCCGGAATCGCAGTCGTTTCAACTACTGCAACTTCATCCGTTTGAGTTTCCGCTGTTGTTCCGCCCATGATGCATGCTTTCACATACAATGGTATGAACATCGCGAGCATCACCAATAAGAAACCGACGACAATTCTATTGCCAATCTCATCCTTTGTTAGTTGACGCTTCTTGGGCACTCGCCTTTTCGCTTCACGTAGTTTATTAGAATTTAGAGGTGTTCTACGTTCATTGCTACTTTGCTTTCTTAATCGTGCCTTTGGCTTCCGAGGCTTCAAGTTATACCCAGATACGATAACTTCTTTACCGTTACTGTTGGTATACTTGTAGGCCTTCACTCTTTTACTAGTCTTATTCATATTTTTAACCTTCCTTTTTATTCTTTATTTGGAAGGAAACACAAATAGACACCATCGTGTAGGCCCACTCTTCAATGCCCACTCTCTGCATCCCACCCTTGAGACCCAAAGAGTGGACATCGCCTCTATCGAGGAAAAGTCCACCACAAAATAATTAACCTTCATAGGAGTTACCATAAGAGGTATCCTACATCTTCATTGTAGCACACTTTTGACAAAAAGTCAATACTATTTATGCTTATTATACAGATATAGCCATAGAAAACTCCCCCTATACTGGGGGAGTTGTTTGACCTTTCTTTGTTAATTGTTATACTCTTTACCAGAGGGCGGCCTTACATGTTAGTTGGATCGTCCTCTTTTGTATTGATGATGTTATAGCTGATACCCTTTAATTCAAGGGTCTCTTCGCAAACTTTGCGGATATTCCTAACCACAGTTTGTATGGTTTGGACATCCTCATCGTCAAACGTCGATGAATCAACCTCAAACACCACATCTACATACGAATTATCCTCGTTGCATCGCTTCAAGAAGTAGAACAAAGCCACCTCCAAGTCTGATGCTTTATCGAAATATTCGCAAAAACCGCTTACCGTACCGTCGTAGTACTCTTGACAGTTCACAGACACTTTAACCCCGAGATCCTCAGGATTATCATAGTTCTCCGTGAATACTATCTTTATATCTTCACTATACTCAACTTTTTTTGGCATCTTATTCTCCTAATTACTGATTAAGCGGATTTTAGGGTTCCCACCCGCAGCTCTGGTGGGCTGCATCTGGTGGATCCTCCTATAACCCCCAGCTTATTACTGTTAATAAACTGGCCTTGGAAAATAAGAATCCGTGGCCATTCCGAACCCCTCGCTCAGAATGACCACGGCAATAACAAAGATGTCAAAATACCATGCGGCGCATGCCACATACTCACATTGTATCACAAAAAGCTCAAAAAGTCAACTAGCTCAAGGTTATTTAGACGGATGCTCGCGCATCACATCAAGCAATGGTTGATAGAGGTCGTCGTCAATATCAATCTTATAGCCCTCCATACTTGCAGTGTCAGAGTATTCCAGACCACTATATCCCCTTAAGATTACTATCGGCGTTTGTTCATTTGCCTCGCCCATCAGTAGTACCGCCATCCCCGTCAGCGCATCCAGTTGGTTCACCTTAGTCACCTTCATTTCCCGTCCAAAAATATCTTCGTGCCCCCTAATATCACGCGTCGGCTCCACCCCCGCCAACCCAATCGTAATACCGGTTACGCCCCAGCGCAGGGGAGTAGTGTGTGAGTCAGTCGAGACCACCCCGAGCCGCTTCACCCCAGTCCGTTTCATCAAACGTCCCCGTATTTCACGGCACAATTCATCCACCTCCTCCGGCCACAAAATGTAGTGTCCATTAGCATTGCTTTCATCAATTCCCGCCGCTGGGATCAAAACTCCATCTGTTACAGTTAAATTTACATGCCAACCCGCTCGGTTCTCGTATGGTAAATAATACTGAGAGCACTCGCGGATCAGGTCTTCCTTCTCGACTTCACCCACTACGCGCGTCCGCCCTTGATGTATCCCCATAATCTTCGATGTAATAAACACCACATCTCCGTCCCGCACGTCGAGGCCGTCGATGATATCCCAAATCTCATCTTTGGGTGGCATCACCACTCTAGTTTTCACTGGTATAAATTCGTATTTCATAAAAAATCTCCTCTCGGAGCCTTGCATGGCGGAGGGAGGGAGATTCGAACTCCCGCTACAGGTTTCCCCATACTAGCGATTTAGCAAACCGCCCCCTTCAGCCACTTGGGTATCCCTCCGTATCTGTATTTTAACACAACGCGGTTGCCTTTTCCACGCTAATATGTGTTATAATACCCCTATAAGCGTTTGTAGACTATGGAAAAGATTAAACCTATCAATAAGACTCGTCAATTAATTCTTGCCGCCGCGACTTGGGTCACCCTCTGGGTTGGCTCCAGTGTATCCGCCACCGATAAGGAGATAACCGGAAACCCATTGTTGGATGGTCTCGAAGCTATTCGCCCCGACATGGTCCCCAAAGACCTCGTCGGCCCTACTGGCTTCCTCACCGAAATCACCGCCAAAATCCTATACATCGTAGGTGTACTGAGTGTAATCATGTTAATCGTCGGAGGTGTTAAGTATATCCTCTCGGGAGGGGACCAGAAAAAAGTATCCGACGCCAAAAATACCCTCCTTTACGCCATCATAGGTCTCATCATCGCTGTCCTATCCTTCGCGATTATTCGCTTCGTCCTGAACGCTCTCGGTGCCGGCAACCTTGCACCCTAATCATCTACTCCTCGCAATCACTGCCAAACTCACTTTTGTCGCGCCGGCTGCCCTCAGTAGCTCTGCCGCCGCTCTCACACTAGCGCCAGTCGTATAAATATCGTCCAGAATCAGATAGCTCTTGGATGCATCGACCTCACCGCTCAAATAAAACGTCTCTTTCGCCTGCCTTTCGCGCACCTTACGGCTCTTTCCGGTCTGCACGCTGTCCTTAGACCGTCCCACAATCCTCTCAACTTTCCATTTCTTCAACCGTGCCATATACTTCGCTATACACAAAGCGTGGTCCAGCCCACGCTCTCGTACATGCTTTATCGCCGTCGGCATCGGCACCACCACCATATTATGTTCAGAAGTAACCATACTAACCAGCATCTCAGCCAGCTCCACTCCCGCAGCTCTAATCGAATTGAACTTATACGCTTCGGCCATCAATCCAACTGCCTCATCTCGAAACCCCAAATACCAAACCCGATCAAACACCCCCGAACAACCGCACGACATATTTTCGAGCATCTCGCCACACACGATGCATATTTCTGGCAGATTTTCGACTATGTAATTTTTACATTTACTGCAAATTATGCCACCAAATACCCCGCAATTACAACAGTAGTGGGGGCAAAACACATCTCCCAGACTTTTCCACAGTGTATTTTTTACAACACCTATCATAATATCTATTGATTTTATGAGATGTGTCCCTTATAATAAAGCATAACAACAGGTTAACGTGGAGGAAAGAGTAATGGCTCGTGAAGATACCGACCTACTGATGGACGATGATCTTGCCGCTTTTATTGACGACGGCAGCGATCTACTCACAGCCGACGATGCTACTAGCGAGGATAGCATCGAGCAAGTGCCATCAGAAGCAGATGGGTGGGAAGAAGCCGAGACTGAAGAGGTCTCTGAGGATTTACCCTCAGACAACTTAGCGGTCGACGTCTTTGAAACCAATGATCATTTGGTTGTCAAAGCCCGTACTGCCGGTCTATCTGGCAAAGACTTAAGCGTCGAGGTAAACAAAGATGGCATCTTGACCATCTCTGGTACACTCCACGGTACCGATGAGTCAGATATCACAGGTTGGCACCTCTCTGAGTGCTATTGGGGCAAGTTCAGCCGTACAATCGCGCTGCCAGTCCCAGTCAAAGAGAAGTCCGCCCAGGCAAGTCTCAAAAATGGCATCCTTACTATTGCGTTCGAAAAGGAACGCGTCGAGGAAGCCGACGTCATCCCAGTCAAAGATCTATAAATCAAAGGGAATTAGTAGGCGCTGTTTACGAGGCAGCGTCTATTTTATTGCATCATGCAAACAAAAAGCCCCCGTTTTACTGAAGGCTCTTATGGATATCCATCTAGTTGGTGGCTGCGTTAATTCCACCTATCACAAAGCTCACAATCGCAAAAGCCAAGACCGCAATAGCAAGCCCAATAATACCGTAAAGAATCGTATTCTTTGCATCCTTCACCTTGCCCGAATCACCAGTCGACGTCATATATCGTACGCCGCCATAAATGATAACAACTACTGCTACAAGCCCTAGAATACCTACCACCCAAGAAATGATTTCCATAATAATCAGCTCCAAAGGCTTATTAGGACATTTTGTAGGATCGAGATCACACGGGTTTGGCACACTAGCCATCGCAGAGCCTGCTGGCAATACCGATGCCACGCTCACGGTTGCTGCTGCAATCATAAGTTTTTTCACTAGACTATTCATATTTACGCTTTCTATTATTAATACCGCTATTATACACTACCTCTTACATCCTCGCAACTACACTCATCACCACGTCATGCCGCGGCACCAAAAAGAACCTCCACTTCCGAAGGTTCTTCATGTTCTACTTCTTAGTTGGTAGCAGTGTTGATTCCACCAATCACAAAGCTCACAATCGCGAAAGCTAAAAGCGCAATCACCAAACCAATAATACCGTAAAGAATCGTATTCTTTGCATCCTTCACCTTGCCTGAATCACCCGCGCTGGTCATATATCGAACACCACCGTAGATAATGATGATAACTGCCACAAACGATAGGATACCAAGCACCCAGGAGATAATTCTCATTAGAATCTCCATCACATCGCCGCCGCCACAACCAGGCTGGTCTGGGTACTTCTCGCATGGGTCGACCGCATTCGCAAATGCAGAACTACCAGGTAACACAGAAGCTAGACCCACGGTTGCGCCTGCAATCATGAATTTCTTTATCAAACTGTTCATATCTTTACTTTATACCTTTCTTATTGCCATTATTATACGTTACTCTCTATAATCCAGCAATACTAATTTGCTACACCGATAACTGTCGACACTATGATAAATGCTAAGACAGAAACCGTCAGACCAATAATCGCATATAATATCGTGTTCTTGGCCTGCTTCACCTTACCAGGATCGCCGCCACTAGTCATATATACAAAACCACCGTAAATAATCGCAACAACAGCAATTAATCCAAAAATGACCGAAGCAGTGCTAATAATTGATTGTACCAACTTATCTGGATCAGGTTGCGGCAATCCGCCCCAATCAAAGCCAAGCAGTTTTATAGAATTTATCAAATTTCTCATACTAGATAAACAGCCTTCCTCTCAAATATGTAATTATCGACGCTGCCAAGATAGTAATAACCAATCCGATTACCGCCGCCATAATCGTCTTTTTGGCCCCTGCAATCTTGTCTGGACTACCCTGAGAAGTCATATACTTTACCCCTCCATACATCACAAACCCTACCGACAGATAACTTACAGCCACCAAGAGTATATTTATGACGTTCAACACAACCACAAATATAAACTCCGACAAAGAAATCCATACTCCGGCACCATGCGCAGTATTGCATTCGCCTTCACCCTTCTCACATATAGGCTTAATCGAACAGTCGGCTTTAGTCAAACCAGCAAACCAGGGCGGGAAACCAAGTACCCCATCATCACACGCCGCGGCTACAGGCCTCACCGGAGTCAGCGCACCAAGCAGTATCATTCCAAGTAAACTCAGCGTCACAGTCATTTTTTTCATTACACTAACCCTCCCGGAATTAACCAGTTCGCCACTGCCCATAACAAGGCGTATGCTGCAAGCCCAATTACAATCTCGAGGATTCTCTTCTTCGCTTTTGTTGTCTTTTCAGTGCTATCTCCAGCAGTCGTATATTGTATTCCACTGACAATTAAACCCAACGTGGCCAAAATGCCAACACCTACCGTCAAAATACTCACCACAAACGCCAAGATCTTCCATACACCATCCGGCTCGCACCATTCTGGGGGCAGAATCGCCGTACTACACGCTGCAAACACACTCCCGCTTGTTATCAATATCGCCAACCCCAACGACAAAAGTATTCCAAATATTACCTTCTTCATACCCCCATTGTACCACATATGTATTTGTTAGTATTTTGCACATTTCTAGGTTGACTATTATGCTTATGTGTGCTATAATTATAAGGTATGCGTAGATTCGCTGATTTTTTCCGCCGCCATATGATTTTACAACCTCTTGTAGCGGTCTTTGTTTTATTGTTTTCTACTCTGTTTATCGTCCCGACAGTCACTCCAAGCGATACATACGCCACTTCTACAAATACCTCCCCTCTAGCCGTTGAAACTACTACCCCTGAGCAACCGATCCAAGGGGAACCATCTGATCAACCTCCAGCCGAAGATACCCCATCAGACGCCGAAGTTGCCAAGTCCTGTGCCGAACAAACTGGCGCCGTCGGCTGGATTGTTTGCCCCAGCGGCAGCCTCTTAGTCACCATCATCGACGGCATATATAACGTCATCATCACCCTGCTCGAACTTCGCCCTATCACTGCCGAAGACAATTCCCCAATCTACCTAGTATGGAGTTATATGCGTGACATCGCCAACATCGTACTTGTTATCGCAATGATTGTTGCCATCATATCCCAGGTCTCTGGATATGGCATCAGCAATTACGGTATCAAGAAGCTCCTACCTAAGCTTGTCATTGGCGCCATCCTTCTCAACCTATCATATGTTATCTGTACTGTTGCGGTAGACCTGTCTAATATCCTCGGGTATTCCCTTGGTGGAGCTTTTGATGGCATCCGCGACCGCATCATCATGAGCGGTACCATGAACGCTTCGGCCAACGTATCCTTCGGCGACCTCCTCGTTCCACTCTTTGCTGGTGGCGCTCTCGCTATCGGCGGCATCGCGATGGCTGGTGGCCTCGGCGCTGCACTCTGGCTCGCTCTCCCAATTATCCTCGGTGGTGTCATCGCTGTTATCGCTGCCCTCATTACTATTGCTGCTCGTCAGGCCGTTATTTACATCTTAATAATGATCGCTCCGCTCGCCTTCGCCGCCTATCTCCTACCAAACATGGATAAATGGTTCGACAAATGGCGCAAACTTTTTACACAGATGTTGGTTCTTTTCCCACTATTTACAGTACTGTTTGGCGCTAGTCGTCTGGCCGCCATGGCAATCATCGCTAGCTCCGATCACGTTTACCACGTCTTGCTTGGCGTCGCCGTCCAACTCTTTCCACTCTTCTTTGCCCCTAGCCTCTTCAAGATGTCCAACTCCGTCATTGGTAAGGTCAACGAGATGGCCCGCAAGCCATTCGGTGGTATGCAGCGCGGTGTTGGCGACTACGCTAAGGGTAAATCCGACACTAAGCGCGCGCGCAACGCCGCTAACCCCAGCGCTCTCAGACCGAGCAGTTACCTTACCGCTTTCCTCGAACGCCAAAAAGCACTCGCTGCCGACGATCAGCAGCAGGCTGCTGAAATCCTCGCGGGAAAGAATAAATCTTATGTCAACCGCAAGAAGAGCCTGAGCGAGAAGAATAAGACTTTGCAATCCCGCCTCAACTCTCGCCAGAAAACCGCTCTCAAGGCTATGGAAGCTTCAAAGGAAGCTGAGACCACAGGCGCACAGCTCAAGTTTGGTTTGGAAGACTATGTTATTAACGCCAACCGTAAAGCTGGCGCAATCCCTGCAGTCGCAGAGCTAGATAAGAGCCACAAGGCAGACCTTGATGCCATCGATAATGATGCCACTCTTACCGACACAGAGAAGGCTAAGCTCAAGACTTCTCTTGTTACCAAGTACGAAGCTAGCCGATCTAAGCTTGCCAAGGGTCTGCATACTGCTCTTCATATCAAGAGCCTAGAGACCGAGCTTACTCATGCCAGGGCCTCCGATAAGGCCAAGGAGCTCAAGATTGAAATGGACGCCGCAGACTATGCTCTTGATCCTGCTAACTTCGATCGTCTATACGGCTCCGAGCGTGGCGCAGAGCAAGCTTTAATTATGGCTGAATGGCTCAAACGACAGAAGGGCTTCAAGGATCACCGTACTGACATGGAAATCGAGATTATCAATAAGTACAACTCCACTCCTGAAGAAATGGCTACAAATGTCGAACGCTTCCTATCCGGGCAGGCCGACTCTTATGAACTCAGGGACTTCGGGAAAAAGGGAGGCCCTCCAGGCGCCCTCAAGCGTCGTGTCACCAACGATAATCCTGATGATATCGAGTTCACCCAAGCGCTCTATAAAGCATACTTGTTGAGCGAAGGCTCATCCCCAACTGGCTTAATTAAGATTATCGCTGCTAACGAAAATGGCGCTCCAGGCAAGGCTGCCCGTAACCTCGTCGTTAACCGCAAGGCCGCAAAGGGTTGGTTTAAGGACACCGGCACAATTTCTGCCTACCCATTTTTGACCGTACCATTCCTTGGCGCAATCAACGACGGCAAGATCAAATCCGAAGGCGACGCTTTCAAGGTAATTCTCGAAAACATGAATGAGATAACCCCTCGTCAATGGTCGAGCCAATCCGAGTCTTCAGCTAGACTCTTGTCTGAGATTATTACCGGCGAGCGCAATTCTCAAATCGTTGCAGATACTGGTATTGACCCAGACACATTATCATCTCTTACCGATGGCGCTCTTAAGAAGTTAATTACACTCAATAGTACTATGACGCGAGAGAACCGTTCCGACATGAAGACTGGTACTTTAAAGGCTACTATCCATGCCCTCCAGTATCTCAAGAGCGACCCTGACAGATTCGAACGGCTCAAGAAAGAGCTCCAGGCAGAAGCAGACGAAAGAGCTCGTCTCGAAAAAGAATACAAAATTTAGCCAAAACCTCCGCTGTTATAAGCATAGGAATTATCTTCACGCATGTTATAATTAATGGTATATGGCAGAGTATACCGTCCCTCAGGACGTAGAGGCTGAAGACAAGCTTCTTGGTCCATTCAGTTTTCGCCAGTTCCTCTATCTAATAGTGATGGTGGCCGGCATTGGTGTTGCATGGCTTCTGGGTAATATGCTTTTGCCTCTCGCAATTATTCCGCTTCCAGTTATTATTATTTTCGGCGCGCTAGCGCTGCCAATCCGCAAAGATCAGCCGATGGAGACCTATCTTGTCGCCCTAGTCAACTTCTACCTCAAGCCCCACAAACGCCTTTGGACCGCTGGCCAGCCAGAGTCAACTATCCAGATTTCCGCCCCCAAGAAGTCCGAGGGTCCCTACAAACGCAATCTCTCCGCTGATGAAGTCTCACACCGTCTCTCATATTTATCGAATCTCGTCGATGAATCTGGCCGTATCATGGAAGGCGGCACCAACTCCATGCAAGCAAGCGTTTTTGCAGAAGCCGCCAGCACTAAAGATATGTACGAGGCCGCCGCGACCAACACCACCCTCAATCAATCTATCGAATCCGCCAATGAGGTCCGCCACAAGGAGCTTGTTGCTAAAATGGCCGAAATGATTAATACATCTGAGCCGCAAACCTTTGATAATATGCCGACGATAGAACAATCTACTTCGGTTGTTTTACCGTCCACGCCCGCCCCTGCCGCAGTTGAAGCTCCTCTACCTGATATTCTCCCACCAAATGCTGTTGCTTCTGTACCAACCCCAACTCCATCAATTACTACCATCCAGGATGGCCGTTCTCGAGTAGCGCCCACCTATGCGTCTAAAAGCACTGCTATCCACGACCCTTCTACAATCATCCCTGCTTCTGCGCCTGCCGCCCAAGCCGCTGCACTCGCACCCACCGACTCGGCACCCATCATCACGCCAGTCACTCAAGTATTGTCCCCAACTCCAGTCTCGGTTACAACCGTTCAATCCACAGCGACTCCAGCCCCAGCGCCTAGCCCAGCTATGCAAAACCTAGTTGAACAAAAAGACTTATCAATCGAAACGCTCGCCGGACAGGCCAAGCGCGTCAAAGAGCAACAACAGAACGGCGAAATATTTGTATCATTGAGAGGTGACCAATGAACCCAGAGCAATCAACCAACCCAAATCAGATGTTTGTACCACCTACGCCTGGTGCAGCTCCAGCAGCGCAACCGACCACAATCGCTGGCGGCGCTAGTCAACCAGCAAGTCCACAGCCGCCAGCCGACCCCAAAGCCGTCCAAGCCGCCCGCGCCTCTGCCCAAAATACTCTACTCATCTCTGAGATTCGAGATTCTATGGTTATCATGAAAGACGGCTCTTTCCGCGCCGTCATCACCTGCCAGTCCATTAACTTCGACCTCATGTCTGAAATTGAGAGGGAAGCAGTCGAATACAGTTACCAGAACTTCCTCAACTCACTTAGCTATCCCACCCAAATCCTCGTCCGCTCACAACGCGTCGACATTGGCCCTTATATCGAAAAGCTCAGCAAAATCCGCACCGAAAACGACAATATGCTCCTCGGCATCCTTATGGACGACTATATCAACTTCATCACCACACTCTCCGAGGAAGCCAATATTATGGATAAGAGCTTCTTTGTTTGTATTCCATATTTTTCAGACCCATCGTTTGAGAAGGGTATCCAGAAAACCAAGAATATCTTTAAGGAATTCCTAGGCAGCAATAAGGGTCCTGAAATCACCAAGATTGATCGCACTACTTATGAGAAAGCTTCTGACGAGCTCAGCCGCCGCTGCGATGCTACGATTTCCGGCCTCATGTCAGTCGGACTCCGCGCTGCCCGCCTAAATACTCAACAGCTCAACACTCTTTATTATAACTTCAACAACCCAGAAACTGCTCTTCGCGAACCACTTGTAGACTTTAGTCAGATTGCCACGATTTACGTCAAGAAGGGCGAGGGACCAGCGCCAACACCAGGAGGAAACCGATAATGGCCAAGAAATTAACCGCTGCTGAAATAGCAGCTATCGCAGAAAAGCAACGAACTGACGAGATTCAACACACCTTTGAAGCTGGTGTCACCACACTCCGTGATCTCATCAGCCCATCTAGTATCGAAATCCAATCAGACCACTTCCGCCTCGGCACCAAATATGGCCGCACATTATATATATACGGCTACCCCCGCTCACTTTACACCGGTTGGATTTCCAGCATTATCAACATCGATGAAGTCGTGGATGTCTCAATGTTCATTTACCCAGTGGAAACCCAAGTTATTCTCAAGAACCTTTCCCGCAAGGTCACCCAACTCGAAGCCTCCATGGATGTGAACGCCGAAAAGGGTAAAATCCGCGATCCAGAACTCGAGGCCGCTATTTCCGATGCCGAGGCACTCCGTGACAAGCTCCAGCTCGGTGCTGAGAAATTCTTCCGATTCGGGCTATATATTACTATATACGCCGATTCGATGGATGAGCTCAAATTCGTCCAAAACAAGATTGAAACTATCTTCGGCCAACAGATGGTCTTCAGCAAAGTTGCCACCTCCCAACAAGAGCAGGGTTGGAATAGTACTATTCCGCAGGGAATCGATCAGCTCGAAATCCGCCGCAACATGAATACCGGCGCCATTTCTACCTCTTTCCCATTTACTTCTGCCGACCTCACTCAAGAAAAAGGCATCCTCTACGGCATCAACATGCACAATAACGGCCTTGTTATCTTCGACCGCTTCTCCCTCGAGAACGCCAACATGGTCGTCTTCGCTAAGTCAGGTGCTGGTAAATCATTCACCGTCAAGCTCGAAGCTCTCCGTTCCATGATGGTTGGTTCCGAAATCATCATCATCGACCCAGAGAACGAGTATCAAAAGCTCTCCGACGCCGTCGGCGGTTCCTATATTCGTCTATCACTCAACTCCGATGTTCGCATCAATCCATTCGATATTCCCAAAGTCATCGATGCCGAAGATGCCGGCGACGCCCTTCGTTCCAATCTCGTCACTCTCCATGGCCTCTTCCGTCTCATCCTCGGTGGCACTCAAGCCACTAACACTGGTGTCGTCATGCCGTCGCTCACCCCTGCCGAAGAAGCCGACCTCGACCAAGCTCTCATCGACACTTACGCGCGTGCTGGCATCACCTCAGACCCGCTCACCCACCAATCTACTCCACCAACCATCCTCAACCTCTACGACACCCTCGCCCATATGGGTGGCACTGGGCCACAATTAGCACAACGCCTCCGCAAATACACCACTGGTACCTTCGCAGGTATTTTTTCCCAGCAATCCAATGTCGAAATCAACAACCAAATGGTTGTCTTCAACATCCGCGACCTCGAAGACGAGCTCCGCCCTGTCGCTATGTATATTGTCCTATCTCATATTTGGAATGTTGTCCGTGCCCAGCAAAAGAAGCGTATCCTCATCGTAGACGAGGCTTGGCAACTTATGAAGTATGAAGATTCCGCTAACTTCCTCTTCTCGCTCGCTAAGCGTGCTCGTAAGTACTATCTCGGTCTCACCACCATCACTCAGGACGTCGAAGACTTTATGTCCAGCAAGATGGGGCGTGCTATCGTCGCCAACTCATCTATGCAACTTCTACTCAAACAATCCTCTTCCGCTGTTGACATCCTCTCAGACGTATTCAAGCTCACAGATGAAGAAAAGAAGCGTCTCGCCAATTTCCCAGTTGGTCAAGGCCTCTTCTTCGCCGGCGCCAACCACGTCCATATCGCCATCGTCGCCTCGGACACCGAAGAAAAGCTCGTCACTACTAATCCTGGTAAAAAATAGTTAAACTCCGCTCAAAATAATTTGGTGTTCTTCAAAGTTTTTCATGAGACGCTCACGTCTCACCTCATCCAACTCTGAAAATACATCATCAAGTAGCACCACTGGCTTCACACCCCTCATCTCTTCAATCCAACGTGCTTCAATAAACTTCATTGCCAAAATCATACTTCGCACTTCACCACGACTCGCTGTATCCTCCGCCACCGTATCACGAAACAGAAACTCCACCGAGTCCCTGTGCGGACCGAAATTTGTCCATCCAGTCATCCGATCGCGCTCAAACCCACCAGCCAGCAGGGAAAGATACTTACTTTCATCCATATCCGTCGCCCCGTCGTACATTACTGCTACCTTATCATCTTTCCCAGCAATCGACTTATATGTTTCACTCAAACTCTGATTAATTCTCTCAATAAACTCCGCACGTCTTCTCACAATTTCCAACCCATATTTCGCTAATAATACATCCCACGAAAACACGTCGCCAGCCTCTACGTACTCGTTTTTTAATAACTCATTGCGTTGCCGCACCGCCTTTTCGTATTTCGAGACAATCGCGGCGTATCCACCAAAAACCTGTTCAATCACACCGTCCAAATAATCCCGCCTCCGCGAAGGTGAGCTGTACACCAAATTCATATCCCTTGGATCAAATAATACCACTGGAAACTTGTAATCTCGCGGCAAACGTATATATTTTTTATCGTTTATCGCGAAATTCTTCTTTCCATCGTACGTTATTACCTCATCCCAAAAATCTTCACCATATAACTCAACCCTATAGAAATCCTTTCCAGACTTCACAATATCCCTATCACTGGCTCGCCACGACTTCCCGCGCAAGGCAATATAGATAGCTTCAAGCAATGAAGTCTTCCCACTTCCGTTAGCACCAACAACCGGCGTGATGTTTGGCATTATATGAAGTGTCTTATCATCATGACAACGGAAGTTAATAACCCGTAGTCGTACCAGCTTCATGTCAACTCTTCAGTGGCATTATTATATGCAGGTAGTCTTTGTCTTTTGTCCCACGCAGCAATACCGGGGCTAGTTTTCCAGAAAAACCAAAACTCACCTCATCAGCACTAATCACATTAATCGCATCCAATAAGAACTTCGAGTTTAATGTCACTTTTCCATCCTTCACATCTGTCACTACAATCTCAGAATTATTTTCACCGTATTCATTCGCGACCGAGCTTACAACAAACACACCTTTATTATTCCCGTCTTCCTTTGTCTCACAAGTAATCGAGCCGCCTACTTCTTTAGCAAACAGCGCAGCCAATTTTACCACACGTACTAATTCATCGCGCTTCACCACTACATTGATATCTGTCTTCTTTGGAATCAATTGTCGATAATCAGGGAAGCTGCCATCAATTAGTTTTGAGGTAATCTCCGTATCCTTAAAGCGGAATTTCACTTGAGATTCATCAATCAAAATTTCCAACTCATCATCTTCTGGCGCTAGCGATCGGACCACCTCTTGTAGAGAAGATGCCGGTATCACCACTTTTACTTCGCTCTCCACGCCACTAATAAATCTCTTCTCAGCTAATCGATAACCATCCGTCGTCACTAAATATAAGTTCTTATCGACCGTATACCAATAAACCCCAGTTAATACTGGTCTGGTCATATCATTACTACTTGCTACCGCCACATCAGACACCGTCTCTTTAAATTCATCAACACCAACCCGAAAAGTCACAGCTGTCGCTTCATCAATCACCGGAATTTCAGGGAAATCATCTGCCGCTACACCATTAATTACAGATTTATATTTACCAGCAGAAACCACCACTTTCATACCATCCAGCTTCATTACAATATCTTCACCTTTTGGAAGATTTGTCACGAACTCTCCGAGAATTCTCACCGGTACAGTTATCACACCGCTCTTCACTACATTCCCAGTTGTATAACTCACCACCGCGATATCAAGATTTGTGGTTGACAGAGATATCTTCCCATCATCAGCCCGAATCAAGACATTATTGAGAATAGGGAGCGTAGTCCTACTACCAGCTGCAACTCTACTCACCACATTTAGAGCCCTAGCTAATTGATTCTGACTTACTTTTATCTCCATATCTCCTCCTCTCTATATTATATATTAGTAGTAATAGTTCTATGTGGATTACGTGGAAAACCTTCAATTAACAGATAAGAACCTGGGTGGAAAACTTGTGCAATAATTGTGTACAACCAACTAGTTTCACACATATCTACTACAACACTATTCTTTTGGTCCACAGAATCACCATCTTCTACACAGTTCTTTGTTAGTTTTTCCATTACTTTCTTCATACTTTTACACCTATTTCTCCACAAAGATACTATTACGGATGTTAGCGACGTCCTCGCGCAAAACCACATCCTTTTCTAAATCCTTCACCAAACCCTTATAACTACTCAAAGCACTAGTATGATCCTTATGGCCAAACTCTCCTACGCCAATTTTAGGGAAGCTCATTTTCAACTCCTCCTTCATTAAGTAGATTGAAACCTTCCTTGGTAACATGATTTCTTTCTTACGACACTTACTGTAGATATCTTCCGGTTTTATTCGGAAGTATAGAGCGGTTTTCTCAACAATCTGCTTCGGAGTAAGTGAAGATACTCGTCGCACCTGATTTGTATTCAGATAACCATCACGAATTACATCATCGGGCGATATATTCTTGAGGCTACTTAGCGCCATCAATTGATTGTACATCCCCTCGAGTTCTCGAATATTAGTACGTACGTTATTTGCTATAAATTCAGCCGCTTCGTAACTAAGCTCTATTCCATCCCACTCCGCCTTTGCCTGGAGAATCGCACAACGGGTCTCGAAATCTGGCATCTGAATATCGACACACATCCCTTGAATCATACGTGATGTCAAACGTGAATCGAGCTCCTTAAGTTCCATCGGCATTCTATCACTACTAAAAATAATCTGCCTTCCGCTCAAGAAAAGCTCATTAAAAGTATGGAAGAAATCAATCTGCGACTTATCTTTACCCTGTAAGAATTGAATATCATCCATTATTAACACATCATATTTGCGGTATTCGTCTGTAAGGTTCTCGCGTTTCCTCGCGCCTTCAACATGGCTGCGGAAAAACTGATCGGTCGTCAAATACTTTACAGAAACCGCTTTTCCGTGTTTTTTAATGATCTCATTTCCAATTGCCTGAATTAAATGTGTCTTACCAAGCCCTGCTCCACCATATATATATAGTGGATTATGAATTTGGCCCGGACGTTCCACCACTGCCTTCGCCACGCTCATAGCGAGCTCATTATTACTACCAATCACATAATTATCAAATTGGTATCGTTCGCTCAATCCAGTTTCGCTCGATCGCGGGTTCTTAATAATACTCTTCGGTTTGTTTTCCACTAACGGGCTCAATACACTTCTCTTCACTGGGGCTAGGCGATCACCGCGACGGCCTTCGCTCGTCGTCTCCCTCGCCATAACCTTTGTCTTTGTAGAAGCATCTACAACATATTGAACTTCTTTGAAGTCAGCCCCACACTTCTTAAGCGCAGCAATCACTACGGCATCGTATTTCTTAGTTATCTGATTGATGAAAAAGACGCTCGGCACCCCTACCTTTGCCACCCCCTCCTCTACCCCTAAGAATTTACTTCCCACAAACCACATAGAGAAAGCAGTCTCTGAAACATTCTGGCGAATTTCTTCGAGCACAGATTGCCACAAATCGAACATTTGCCTCCTCCTTTTTCTCTAAAACTGAACTCATTATACCTTAAGTAAACCGACTTTTCCACAGTTTACTCCGACATTCGCAAATAATCCAAATCATGTCATTTATTTTTCCACAAAAACACTGGTACTTTTTCCACAACCACTCTTTAACACCTTGAAATCTGTGGAAAAATAAGATATAATTACCACATTATGCCAAAAAGAACATATCAACCACACAAAAGGCAGCGTGCCAAAGAGCATGGTTTCATGAAGCGAAACTCGTCTGTAGCCGGTAAAAAAGTGCTTGCTCGCCGCCGTATTAAGGGTCGCGCAAGACTAACGGTTTAACGAATGTTAGCGGGGAAGTATCGTTTCCATAGTCGCGGTGGGGTCCGCTACACACTATCAAAGGGCAAATCTTTTCATGCCAAAGCCGTCACAATGGTTGTTAGCCAAAATTCTCGTGGTGGTCAACGCTTTGCAGTCGTGGTCAGCAAAAAAGTCTTGAAAAGCGCCGTCGGACGTAATCGCATCCGTCGCCGCATTTACGAAGCTATTCGCCTAAATAAGCCTGACAACAAAGTCGCCAATGACTATGTATTTATCATCAACTCCAAAGAAATTGCCACTTGCCCCTTCGATGAAATAGCGGGCACAATCAATGATTTACTGGGGAAAACTGTGGTATAATACTCCTACGAGAGTTAGGAGTTTTTAATGTTTGCATTTATCTACGAGATTATTACGCGGCCTATCGCCAACCTTTTGTTTGTTATCTTTAACTATGTCGGAGACTTTGGTGTCGCTATTATTATCTTCACAATTATTGTGAAGTTCGCCATGTGGCCGCTGGTCAGGAAGCAATTCCGTCAGATGCGTCTCATGCGCAAGATTCAACCAGAGCTTGCCGAGATTCGTAAGAACTGCAAAGGCAACCGCACTATGGAACAAATCCAGATGCTTGACCTGTATAAGCGCAACAACGTCAAGCCATTCTCATCTATTCTCACACTCGTAATCCAACTCCCAATCTTCATCGCGCTCTTCTTCTCAATCAACGTCATCGCTACCCCCCCTCGCGAGGATCAGTCTGTCGAGATGACTGCATATAGCTTCGTCCGTGACCTCCCGCGCATCCAGCCAATCATCGAAGATCAGCGCCTCCATATGGAAACCGACGGCGAGGATCCATACGAGTTTAAGCCGAAACTCTTCGGCATTATCAACCTCAACGCCCGTGCCATCGAGCCGGAGATGACCACCAGTTCTTACGTAGTTTTACTCTTTGCGCTTGCCTCTGCTGCTTCTCAATATTGGGTAACCAGACAAACTATGCCAACCGATGGCAAGAAACGCACCTTCCGGGAGATTATGAAAGAAGCCTCCAGCGGCAAGGATCCAGACCAAGCCGAGATTAACGCCGTCGTCCAAGGCCAGATGACCAAGTTTATGCCAGTTATGATGTTCCTGATTATGGTCAACCTCATCGGCGCTATCTCCTTCTACTACTTCATGTCCAACATTATTACTATTATTCAGCAGCGCATCATGCTCAAGAAGGATATGGATGACCTCGACCATGCGGCCGACAAAGCCATCCTCAAAGAACTTAAATCCGCCGAAGAAGCGGTTATTGTCAAAGAAACCTCCGGGAAAAACAAAAACAAGAACATTACCCGCATCACTGCGACAAATAAGAAAAGGAGGAAAAAATAATTATGGACAGGGAAGAATCAATCCGATTTGCCACCAAATATCTAGAGGACCTGCTTTCATTTTTCGGTGTTAATCTAGCAATCCGCTCTACCGCAGAGGACGATGTGATTGAGTTATCAGTCCCATCAAGCGAGCTCAACTCACTGCTCATCGGCAAGAACGCCGACAACCTGCGCGCGCTTCAGACAGTTTTGTCTATGACGCTGCTATCCAAAGAAGCTGAACTGACTAGGGTAAACATCGACATCGCCGATTACAAGGCTGCTCGCGCCAACCGCATTGAGCGCCAGGCCGAAGATTGGGTTAAGCGCGTCCGCGAAACTGGGAATCAAATCACTGTCGACTTGAACCCCGCCGATCGCCGTACTGTGCACAAATATATCGAAGAATATTATTCCGACATCACCACACACAGTGAGGGTGAGGGCCGCGAAAGACACCTCATTATTGAGAAGAAACCAGATACCGAATAAGATTTAGGCACCACAAGAATAACCTCTCCGAGCGAGGGGTTATTTAATTGTATCACACTTATATATTCTTGTCAAGACCTTGGCCGCGTACGTAGGGTTATTGTCTTTGAGCGCCGCCTTCCAGTCTGATAGATTACTACCAAGCTCTTTCTGGCTCTCAAGTAGTTGGTTTATCATCTTGGCCGCCGATCGCGGGCTCGATACAATATATTTCTGTGGCATCCCCTCGAGGTAATCCGCCTCACGCGCTACAATTGCCAGTCCACACTTCTCAGCATCCAGAATCGTGATAGGGAAGCCCTCCCATCGCCCAGAGTGTAGATAAACCTTCGCCTCAGATAATAGCTTGTTTACCTCTTTCTGACTCACCCAACCCATCACCTCCACCCCAGCATCCTCTAATATTTCAAAATACCGGATACCACCATCACCAATCCACACAAACTTTGCGTTACCATCTTTCACTAGCTTTGCCACCTCTGCAAACCACTTCGGATCTTTCTGCGGCGCGAGACGACCGACTCCCATTACCAACGCTTCACGCTTCTTTGGTTTCACCGCTCCAGGTAGGGAAGAAATATTAGGCACAAACACCGAGTAGAAGCCTTCACGGCCACCGATTTTTTCAGCTAAATCACGTTCACGTTCAGAGCACCCCGCTACTACATCGGTCCATCGACCCAAGTATTTCTCTACAGAATAATATATTCCACGCATAAATTTCGAAATGTCAAGTCGCTCAAACGCATAGCAATGTGGGGTATAGATTACCCGAACAGGGAACTTACGCGCTCCAACCCGCCCATAAACTCCTCCAAAACTCGAATGACAATGTACAACATCAGGACGCAATTTGTCAACTGTTCGCTGTACGGTTTTTATGGCACGAAACGGCGACTTTGGCAAGTTACTAACTGTGGAAAACTTATCAAGTATTCCACGGTCCAATTTGCCTGACCTTGTATTACAGAGTAGTACGTGTTTTATGTATGGTTTTTCTGACAACGAATCTAGATAGTTTGCCACCGCAAACGCCACTCCGCCTTCGAAACTTTCACATACGTGCAGTACAGTTATTTCTTTCATTTTGCCTCCAAGTAGTATTTCTCAAGCCATTTCACAGCATGTTTCACGTCATAGCCGCGCTCCAGCTCAGCCTTCCGGCCATCACGGGATTTTTCAACACGCTCCTTCTCAGATATCATCTCAACCGCGCGCAACGCTTTCACCCATGGTTCTATTTCCCCTAACGCCACTCTCTGAATCACATTTCCAGCTACATTTGCCTCGTTCGGTACGTGTTCTGACGCTATCACAGGCAACCCAGTCGCTCCCGCTTCAACCACCACCATACCAAGTCCCTCAAACATCGATGGTACGACCAAGACATCCATTGCCATGTAATAATCCTGCACTCGGTCACTCGTCCCTAGTAGTTTCACCCGCTTTTCTACGCCCAGTGATTCAATTTCGCGGCGCAACTGGTCTTCTAACTCCCCTTTGCCAATATAAATCATCTGGTACTTCCCCCCTGACTCGCGAATTACCCTCGGCATCAACATCGGATTCTTTTGGGTTACCAACCTCCCTACCTGCCCCACTAACACCACGTCTTCATCAAGGCCTAACTCCTCTCTAATCACGCGACGTTTACCTCTGTTAAACTCAAACTTTTCCAGTGTAATTGCATTAGTCAGAACAGAGAACTTAGCCCTACCATATAGCCATTGTCCCGCCATCTGTGAACATGCCAGTCGCCCCGTCACCACTTGTCGGGATAGCCGAATCCTCCACCTCAACCACTGTCGATACCACGACTTAGGATTCAGAGTCACAGGATAAACATTGTGCATGTGCGCAATCCGCGCCGACACCCCCGCCTTTGCTGCAATCGACAATCCCCACCAACTCCTCTCCTCGAGATGTGAATGAATAATCTTATACTCTGGATGTTCCCTCAGAAAAACCAACAGCTCCTTACGATATCCGAAGTACCTCCAGGGCGCGATCCTCCCCATACGAAAGACCTTCCCCCCCAACGCCTCAATCTCGTCCTCATAAGCTCCCCGCTCTGCACGATTAATCAAGAAATCAAATTGATACTTTTCTCGATCCAGTACCCGGTAATAATTCATTATCATGGTCTCAATCCCCCCTCGGTCTAATGAGGTAACCAGTATCAATATACGCTTCATGATATCTTCTCTTTCGCCTTTGGAAGTCTGGTATTGTAACAATATATCATGAACAACATAATTGGCGTAAGATGCCTCAGGAACGACCCGAAGTCCGGTTCATACAACGCCGACACCGCCAAGAAGGATAGGATCAATGCCACTGCCATCGATACTGTGATATCCCACCGGATTCTCTTGCTGTGCAACAGCCACCACGCAAACCACCACATTACCCCCATAACCAGTATCCCGCCCCCTATATACAGTAGCTTCCCTCCAACGAACAACTGCCACGGCACAAAGATCCAGATGAGCCCCGCCACACTATTTACCATTCCCGTCCAGACGTTGTTAGATGGAAGAATATTCTCAATCTTCGTAAAGCCCACCCGCGAGTCATTAATGACGTTACGGAGGTGCGATATATCTGTGCCATCATGCATCACCGCATAACCCACTACCATTCCTGCAATCATCGCCAAGATTACAGGCAACAGAATCCATACCTTTTGCCCCTTGAACAGTTTCATCACGAGCAATAGCCCGAAGTAACCAATACCTATCACTACCCAATACGGCCGGAACAGTAATCCATACCCAATAATACCAGCCCCCATTATTAACCAACCAAACCTCTTCGATTCCATCGCAAATAATCCGACAGCGCAAACCAGAATAATTTCAAATAACTCCTTGCTGAACCCGAAGAACCAAATACCAGACAGTCCGATCGTAATCAAGGCCATCAATAGACTGGACACCCTTAGACGGAAGTTGTTGCGGAAAATCCAAAAAACCAGCCCAACTACTAATACCACTGTAATCACGCCAGCTAACCACTCAAGATTACCCAACCCCATTAGCCGGAAAGCCCCGCCCGTCATCGCATAATTGAAATCCATCGGTTCCACTTCCCCGCGAGCTATCTGCCCGATATACGTCGATGCATCAAACATTGCTGGGTCGAAGATCCTATTGCGCAGAGCCCCAATCACCAGCGCCGCCACAGTCACTAACCCGAGCAGCACTGCCTGTAGACCATTATTATGTAATTTCTTTGACAACCAATCAATAGACTTGACTCGCATCACTTCGATCCTTTCCCAAACAACACTACGATTACGGTCTTAAGCAAGATCTTGAAATCCATCGTGAAGGTCCAGTTGCTAGCATAGTACAGTTCTAGACTCACTCGTCGCTCAAACGCTATATCGCTTCTGCCAGATACGCTAGCCAAACCAGTCAACCCAGGGGTTACAGAGAGCAATAGTGGCGCCTTCTGCTTATAGAAATCTAGCTCATCCTCAATAATCGGTCTCGGCCCCACTAAGCTCATATCCCCACGCAATACGTTAATTAACTGAGGCAGTTCATCCAACGACGTCTTTCGGAGCATCTTACCAAACCAGCCGGCAATCCTTGGGTCATTCTCAATCTTGCGTGTCTTCTTGTACTCCTCAGCCAAATCATTCCGCCCCATCTCTTTGAAGATTTTAATCGCATCTGGCCCACACCACTTCTGCCACATCGTGCGGAACTTATAAACCTCAATCTTCTTGCCGTGCCTGCCCAGGCGCTTCTGTTTAAAGAACACCGGCCCAGGGTTTAGCATCTTCTGGAAGGCCACCAACAACAACAGCACCAGTCCCCAAACCGGCGCGGCTAATATCACCACAGCCAGGTCGAATAACCGCTTCAATGTCAATCTGACCCCAGTCAGCGGAGTCTGAGACACCGTCACAATCGGGAAGTCTAGATACGTCCCAACAGTGTTTGTGCGTGAATAGAACTCCGGTTCCCCCGGCACAAAGCAGTACTGTATATGGTGCTTCTCTGCCGCCGCCAATATCTGCTGGTTGGTGCTGCTATGACGAGTCCCTGTCTGTACGATTACCTGAATCTTATTATGTTTGATAATCTCATCCAGCGCCCCAAAGTCTGCAAAATGTTTCACCTTGGACCCTTTTGGCAGTAGACTCTCCGGTCCCATAAATACCGCCACCCTCACCACATCGCTTGGCTCTTGCCCTACCTGCTCGATGAAGCTCGTTGCCACCTCGCTATCTCCAATCACCAACATCCTCACCGAGCCGTAACGCCGTCTCATTACCCAACGGCTCAAAACTTGCGCCACCTCTCTGCCCAGATAGACCAAAGCGATCGACATCACGAATACATAAACCATCACTAGGCGCGCAGGGAAGATTGTACCGTTTGTCACGTATTCCCAACCTATCACCAGCAAAATTCCAATGAAACAGCCCCAAACCACCTGTACAAACTCAACCGTATGTCTCAGATATACCCTAGATCGATACAGCCCGAGCGAGAAAAAGACCATTATCCAGACTGGGATAATGGCGATTGTGGACCAGAGGTAGTCCCATTTCGCGACATCCTCGAGCAAGGGGCGGTCGTCATACATCACGCGGATTACATATGCCAACCCAAACGCAGCTACCAATGCAAAAAAGTCCACGAGAAACAACACCACCGCCAGAAACCTATGTGCTCTGTCGAACATACTATATATTTTAACACATTAACAGAGAATATGAACTATTGAGTCGAGGCACCAGCACCAATCACTACTACGAAGTCCGAACCAGTGGCGTAGCCATCAGGTAAGCCGCGCTTCACTTCCACCCCATAATAATCTTCCAATGCACGCTTAGTCGCGTTCATCTCGGAGTTAACCATAAAGACAGTAATTCCACTATAGTCACCAGATGCATTCCCCACACTTCCGGTAACAAATCCTTCATCAGCCAAGGCATTCTTGTATCGCATCGCTTCACCAGCTTCCGCCCCGCCGTTCAAGAAGTCAATCACCGCCCCTTCGGATATCACTGGATCGCTTGATATCTTCTGCTTGATAAACGCCTGAATCTGAGAATA
>Ga0123356_10001169_pt1 | contig 29033 bp, 28 predicted proteins | sample TergutEmb28metaG_2_FD_92546 | JGI IMG/M metagenome (GOLD analysis project Ga0123356, IMG submission 92546) | Embiratermes neotenicus P3 segment gut microbial communities from Petit-Saut dam, French Guiana - Emb289 P3 | ecosystem: Host-associated > Arthropoda: Insects > Digestive system > Gut ...
AATGTAGGACATGCAGATTTTGTTGACGACATTAGCGGAAACTGGTGGATGGTTCTTCTTGCATCCCGTCCGTCAGATGGAGTCTGCCCTCTTGGCAGAGAAACATTTATGGTTCCTATATTCTGGGAAAATGACTGGCCGTTTGTTGTTACAAAAACCGGTTTAATTGAATCTGAATATGCTCTTCCTCAATTGCAGAAAGAAAACAGATGGAGCCATGAACATTCATGCGATCATTTTAACGGCAAGCTGCCTGTAAACTGGCTCGTTCTTCGTATGCCTGTAAATGAAAAAGATGCTGCCTATGGCTATTCAGATAAAACCGGCGCGCTTCGGCTTTTTCTTAAACCAGAAACTATGCGCGGAAGAGGTCATCCCGCTTTTGCCGGAAGAAGAATCAGACACAAAGATTGGGCATTTTCTGCTGCGATTGAATTTACGCCAAAAGCCAATGGTGAAACAGCGGGAATAATTTTAATGCAAAATGAGGACTATCATTATAAACTTGAACTTTGTTTTTCTTCCGGCAAAACACAATTAAGATTAACTAAAGCTGCCGGTAAAGAAAAACCGGATGAAGTAATCGCTTCTTTGGATATTCAATCAACACTTCCGTCTGTTTTGGCTGCCACATGCAAAGATATGGAGCTCGCTTTCTTTTATGGCAAGGATCAATATTCATTAAATCATTTTAACTGCGGCGATTCAGTTACGGCGCATATTTTAAGCACTGAATATGCAGGGGGCTTCGTAGGTAGCCTTTCCGGTGTCTTTGCATCATCAAACGGAAAGAACTCAAATAACTACGCCGACATACTTTGGGCGGAATACAGAGGTTTATAATGAAAGAACTAATATCTCCATTTATAAGTAATGGAATGGTTATGCAGCGTGATGTTCCCTTTCCAGTCTGGAGTAAAAAAAACATAACCATAAATTTTCTGGGAAAAATATACAAAGCGCAGCCTTTAAACGGAAAATTTTTAATAACAATTGATCCTGCCGAAGCCGGCGGACCTTACGAAATGGAAATTTCTTCTGATTCCGGCTCTGTTGTAATAAAGGATATTTATTATGGTGATCTTTGGCTTTGCTCGGGGCAAAGTAATATGGAAATGCAAATGGATCGCCTCCATGATGATTTTAATGAAGAATGGCTGATTAAGGATTATCCTCTTGTAAGACAGTTTAAAGTGCCGCAGGAATGGGATTTTTCCGCTCCCCGCGAAGATTTAACAGGCGGCAGCTGGATTCAGCCGTCAAAAGAAAGACTTTCTGAATTTGGCGCAACTCCGTGGTTTTTCGCAAAAAATTTATACGAAAAATATAAAATTCCAATAGGTCTTGTAATGACAGCCTGGGGAGGCACACCGGTTGAATCGTGGATGAGTGATGCTGCTCTTGCGGATTTTCCAGAAAAAATCGCCGAAGGCAAACAATATGCAAGCGAAGAAAAGCGAAATGAAATAGCCGCTACAACAGGAGCTGCTATTCAAAAATGGGAAACCAATCTTTCGCATGATGATGAAGGTAAATCAAAAAAATGGGAAAATCCGCAAACGGATATTTCCAGCTGGGACGAAATTAAACTGCCAGGCAATTTTTCGGATGCCGGTCTTGTTAATTTCAGCGGAGTAATCTGGCTTGCAAAAGAATTTGATGTATCAGCGGGTTTTGCATCTCAGGATGCCAAAGTGTGGCTTGGAACAATTGTAGATTCTGACACCGTTTACATAAACGGAACCGAAATCGGAAACACAGGCTATCGTTATCCGCCGCGTAAATACATTCCAAACAACCTTATTAAACAGGGAAAAAACCGCATTGTTATAAGAGTTGTATGCAATAACGGCGAAGGCGGAGTAACTTCCGATAAGCCATTCCGGATATTTACAGATAAAGAATCGGCAGAACTTTCCGGAACATGGAAGTATAAAACCGGCGCAAAAGCGCAAACACGCCCGAATGAATTTTTCTTTCAGCGTATGCCAATGGGAAACTACAATGCCATGATTGCACCGGTTTTAAAATTCCCGTTTAAAGGCGTTATCTGGTATCAGGGAGAGTCCAACGAATCCGCTGCGCATGAATATAACAAATTATTCTGCTCTATGATAAAAGACTGGCGTAAAAATAATGGCAGTGAATTACCGTTTCTTTTTGTTCAATTACCGATTTTCTGTCCGGTATCTGATAATTATGAACAGGCGCATTGGGCAGTTTTACGCGAAGCGCAGGCACAGGTTTTATCTTTACCCGCAACCGGCATGGCTGCAGCCCTTGAGCTGGGCGAATGGAACGACATACATCCTATCAATAAAAAAGATGTAGGTTACCGGCTTTTCCTTGCGGCAGAAAAAACATTATTTGGCGTAAAAAATACATCGCCGGGACCAATGTTACAAAACTTTGAACTTCTGGAAAATAAAATTCTTTTGCATTTTAATAACTGCGGTATTGGATTAAATATTGATGCTCCCTCCTCTGACGCTTATTTCAGTGTAATTGGAACTGACGGTCAGGTACGTCTTCCGGGAAAAATCGAAAATAATGACACTATCAGTATTGATATTTCATCTGTAAAAAATCCAAAAAAAGTTCTTTATGCATGGGCAGATAATCCGCGCGACAGGCAATTGTTTAACAGTGACGGATTACCTGTTATTCCGTTTAGAATAGAACTCCCGTAAGGAAAAAACAATGTTTAATGCTGCACAGACAAAAGACGCCATTATAGCCTGGATTCAAGAATTCTTTAAAAACAGTGATTGTTGTGTAGTAATCGGTATCAGCGGCGGCAAAGATAGTTCCATTACGGCGGCGCTCTGTGTGCAGGCTCTTGGCGCAGACAGGGTTTTCGGTGTTTTAATGCCTCAGGGAAACCAGCACGATATTTCGTTTTCTCATGAACTTGTTGAGCATTTGGGGATAAAACACATAGTTGTCAATATTAAGGTCAGCATAGATGCTCTGATATCAGAACTCAATAAAAGCGGACTGCAGGTTAACAGGCAGGCTATTATAAACACTCCTGCCAGAATCAGGATGACAACGCTTTATGCAGTTTCGGCAGCAGTAAACGGCCGTGTAGCCAATACCTGTAATTTAAGCGAGGACTGGGTAGGATATTCGACCAAATACGGCGATTTAGCCGGTGATTTTAGCCCAATGTCCCAGCTAACCGTTACAGAGGTAAAGGCAATTGGCAGGGAACTCTCTTTACCTGCCAAATTCACCGATAAAACCCCGGAAGACGGGCTTTCTGGTCTAAGCGACGAAGAAAACCTGGGATTTTCCTATGATGTTCTTGACAGATATATCCGTGAAGGCATATGCGAGGATCCGGTAATAAAAGATAAAATTGACAAACTGCACAAGGCAAATTTGCATAAACTGGAATTAATTCCATGTTACAAATATACTTGACACTTTAACCCAAAATATAGGAAAATTAATGTAACTAAGCTGAAAAACGGCTTTTTAATGGTTATATTATATACTAAGGAGTTATCCTATGGCAAAACGATTAATAATTCTGGCATTACTTACCGGTCTTATCATTGGCACTGCCTTCGCGCAGACAGCAAGAAGTCATATCACCGAGGGTCAGGATCACATGAGGGAACAAAAATACGCTGAAGCGGTTGCGTCATTTGAGGCGGCTCTGAAGCTTGAACCTCGAAACAGACAGGCTTCTACTCTGCTTAGAGAAGCGCAGGAAAAAAGAATGGAGCAAACATTCAATCAGGCGCAGGGACTTCATCAGGCAGGAAATTTTGCAGATGCGATAACGCAGTATAATCTTGCAATTCGATTCGCGCCTCCTGGACAAAATACCCGTTCCATACAGTCACGCAGAGACGAAGCTCAAAAAGCTCTTCAGGAGCAGGAACAGCAGGCGCAGGAAGCGACAGCGCGCGATCGCAGCGCATCGTCACGGCAGGCTGTCCAAAGAGCGAATGAGCTCTTTATTTCGGGGCAGTATACCCAGGCAGCGGCTGAATACGAAAATGCAATCGGTATCGGCGGCTTAAATACCGCTGAAGCAAACGATGCACAGCGCCTGTTAAAAGAATCACAGGATATTATCGCAAAGATCCAATCTTATTCCCGCACCCTGCGCGATGACGATTTTGAAGTTTCTCAGAACAGGGATGGAAAAATAACAATTGTCAAATATAAAGCAACAGAAAAAAGAACTGTAAGCATAGGCGGCAATAATCATACATTGTATGTCGGTATTCTTAATGTTGTAATTCCAGCAAGGCTTTATACGACAGAAGTAACAACCATTGGCAGCGGAGCTTTTAGAGACACAGGAATTACAAGCGTTGTAATTCCGGATACTGTTGTAGAAATCGGCGCCGGCGCATTTAGCGCAAACAAACTGGAAAGAGTAACTCTTGGAAGAGCAGTCAGAATCATCGCAGGCGGAACATCCGAAGGTCAGATTGAAGTATCTGAACCCGGAGCTTTCGAAGGCAATGCGCAATTAGCCGAAGTTATTATTCCAAATACAGTAACAGAAATTGGAGCAAGAGCTTTCAGGGACTGCGGTTTAACAAGTGTAACATTCGGCACCGGCATTCAATCAATCGGGGAAAGCGCATTCAGAAATAATAAATTAACAGTAATGGCTCTTCCTGCAAATCTAAAGACCATACGCCGCTATGCATTTAACAATAATCAGATTCAATCATTAACTATCCCCAACGGCGTTGAAATTATCTATCATGGCGCATTTACAAATAACCCTATGACCACATTAATTATCCCTGTGTCATTGGCAACATTGGTCAGAATAGACAATATTGAAAGCCCGCGTATTGGCGGCGACCATGAACGCCATGGCGATTTTATTCCTTCTTTTCCGGATTCTCTTACAAGAGTCACGCTTCCGGCAAATATGCATGCAAACAACATGAAAAACTTTGTAGAAAACCTTCAGAACTTCTACATAAGTCAGAACAGAGTTGCAGGTATTTATGTCAAGCAGGGTCATTCTGTAGTCTGGGCAAGAAACTAGTATATTATAAATGGAACCTGTCATTCTTGCCTCCGGTTCACCTCGGAGGCAGGAATTTTTTAAACTGCTTGGATTGCCGTTTAGCGTAATATCTGCAGACATCGACGAAAGCCTTTGTACCCACACAGACCCGGAAAAACTTACCCTTGAACTTGCTAAAAGAAAAGTAGAAAAAGTTTTACATGATTTAAACCCTCCTCCGCCGTGGATTTTCGGAGCAGACACAGTTGTAACCATTAATAATAAAATCCTGGGTAAACCGGAAAACCGCAATGAAGCCGCAGAGATGATAAGAGAATTATCCGGGTGTCAGCATAAGGTGGTTACCTCCATGGCTTTATACAACGGACGAAAAAAAATAATAGACTGCCGCAGCGCTTCTTGTACTGTTCTTTTTTCATCATTAAATGAATCGGAAATTAACTGGTATCTTGATACTAATGAATGGCAGGGGGTGGCAGGCGGATATCGATTACAGGGACTTGCCTCCTGTTTTATAAGTAATATATCGGGGTCTCCAAGCACCGTTGTGGGCTTGCCATTAAATGAGTTTTATGTCATGCTTAAAGATAACGGCTATCCGTACTTGACCGTAGGTCGGTTGGATGCTGAATTTCCGTCCGACCACTTAAAATGACAAGGTCTTAAATACCTGGATTTTTTACTTTTTAAGCTTATTTTAGCTAAGATTAAAATATCCGTAAAATCGTCATTTTAAGTGGTCGGATGAGATATAGTGATGGCAGGGTTTTTATACTCAAAAACCCAATATTAGGAGGAAACTTTGGCTGTAGTTACCATGAAAAATCTCCTTGAATCAGGAGTACATTTCGGCCACCAGGTGAAGCGCTGGGATCCAAGGATGAAGAAATATATCTTCGCCGAGAGAAACGGTATTCACATCATCGATCTGCAAAAAACGATCCAATCCATTAAAGATGCCTATGACGCGGTTCGTAAAACCGTAGCGGCAGGAAAAACCGTCCTTTTTGTAGGAACCAAAAAACAGGCTCAGCAGGCTGTTCAGAAAGAAGCCGAACGCTGCGGAATGTTTTACATTAACAACCGCTGGCTTGGCGGTATGCTTACCAATTTCGTAACAATTAAAAAATCCCTATTACGTCTTAAAAAACTTGAAAAAATGGAAGTCGATGGAACTTTCGAAAATCTGACAAAAAAAGAAATTGCTTCTCTTGGCAAAGAGCGCATTAAGCTCCAGAAAAACCTGGGCGGCATTAAAGAAATGAAGGAACTTCCCGGAATTCTTTTTATCATCGATACAAGAAAAGAAGCTATCGCAGTTGCCGAAGCGCAGCGCCAGGGTATTCCAATTGTCGCTGTTGTAGATACTAACTGTAATCCGGAAGGCATTAACTTCCCTATTCCGGGAAATGATGATGCAATAAGGGCGATTACCCTGTTTACACAAATTATCGCAAACGCTGTTGTTGAAGCAGACAACGAAGTCGGTCTTAAGATCATCGAAACACTCGGCGACGAAGATGAGGATATGGAAGGCTTAATGAACGATGCTTCCATGAAAGAAGAAGACAGGGAAATTGACATTGAAAAATACACAACCGAAGAAGCTTACAGAGCTGCAAAAGAAGATGAAAAAGTCGATGATGACGACGAAGAACCTCAAATTCAGGTTGATGTTGATAAAATTTATAACGACGAATAATTAACAAATTAAGGAGATTAATATGGCAGATATAACCGCTAGTGATGTAAAAAGACTCCGTGAAAAAACCGGGGCAGGTATGATGGAATGCAAAAATGCGCTTGTTGAATTTGACGGTGATTTTGCAAAAGCGGAAAAAAGTTTAAAAGAAAAAGGACTTGCCGCTTTGGAAAAAAGAGCCAGCCGCGCTACTAATAACGGAAAAGTTTTTATTAAAATGAAAGACGATGGTTCATCAGTTGTATTGGTTGAACTCAATGCAGAAACCGACTTTGTCGCGAGAAACCCCGAATTTATAGCAGTTGGCCAAACAATCGCAGCTCAGGCTCTGGATAAGGGTATAACAAGTCCTACAGATGAACTGAGCGGTATGGTTCAGGATCTTGCAACTAAAATCCGCGAAAAAATGGGTTTAAAAAGACTCTGTATGGTAAAAGCTTCATCGAATGAATATCTTGTACAGTATATTCACGGAGACGGAAATATCGGCGTTGTAGTAAAATGCGAATCCGATAAACCGGAAATCTTTAAGGACGAAGAAGTAAAATCCTTTATCTTTTCATTGGCATTGCACATTGCTGCATTTAATCCTGTTGCAATTGATCGCACAAAAATCGATCAAGCCTGGCTTAAAGAGCAGGAAGGTATTTTTAAAGTACAGATGGAACAGGACGAAAAACTTAAAGGTAAGCCGGAAAATGTACTTACAGGAATACTTGCCGGTAAGGTAACAAAATATGTCAGCGAAATCTGCCTTATGGAACAAGGTTATGTAAAAGATGAAAAACTAACCGTTGCCAAAGCAATAGAAGAATGCGGCAAAAAAGCCGGTGCCAAACTTACAGTAATCGATTACATTTACTACAAAGTGGGCGCTGAATAGAGGTAATTATGCAGGATGTTATATCTTCCAACGAAGAACGGATGAAAAAAACAGTGGTAAGCCTTAAAGAAGGGTTTGCCACTCTTAGAACAGGCAGAGCTTCCGCTTCGCTGTTTGACAGAATACGTGTTGACGCTTACGGAGAGAAATCGCCACTTAATCAGGTTGCAAATATTTCTGTTCCGGAAGCCCGGCTTATTGTTATTCAGCCATGGGATAAAAATCTTATCACAGAAATTGAGAAGTCCATTAGGTCTTCTGAATTATCATTAAATCCGTCCAATGACGGCAAAGTTATCCGTATTTCAATTCCGCCGCTGACAGAAGAAAGGCGCAAGGAACTTGTTAAGCTCGCAAAAAATCAGGCTGAGCAATCCAGAGTTTCAATTCGCAACATTCGCAGGGACGGCAATGAAGATCTTAAAAAATTGCTTAAAGACACAAAAATTACAGAAGATGACGAAAGCAAAGGAACTGTAGAACTGCAAAAACTAACCGACAGCTATATAAGTCAGGTTAATCAGGTTCTGGAAGAAAAAGAAAAAGAAATAATGGAAGTGTAATGGAAAATAATATCCCTGCTCATGTAGGCATTATCATGGACGGAAATGGCCGCTGGGCAAAACAGCGGGGACTTGTCCGAACGCAGGGACATCTTGAGGGTTTAAAAGCTGCAAAACGAATTGTAAAAGCGGCAAGCGAATCCGGGATTAAGTACCTTACACTTTACGCATTTTCAACGGAAAACTGGAAACGTGCAGAAGAAGAAGTTGGCTTTATAATGGGTCTTGTAAAGCAGTATCTTCGCGCAGAATTCGATTTTTCCAGGCAAAACCGGATTCGTGTCCGCCATGCAGGAGACTTCTCGGGTCTTCCGCCGGATATTCAAAAAGAAATATCCGATTCCATCGCAGACACAGCCGGTTTTGACGGAATGCAGGTAATCCTTGCCATAAATTACGGCGGCAGGGACGAAATTATACGCGCAGTCAGAAAATTTACTGCTGCCAATAAAGCCGGTGAAAATATCAGCGAACAGGACATCTGCGCGTATCTTGATAATCCTGATGTCCCTGACCCTGATATGATTATACGAAGCGCAGGCGAATACAGAACAAGTAATTTTTTGTTGTGGGAAAGCGCTTATTCAGAAATGTATATTTCTGATAAACTATGGCCAGACTGGGATAAAGAGGATTTGGCAGCAGCTATTGCCAATTTTCAAAAACGCGAACGCCGTTACGGCGGTATCGCTACAAGGTGAAAAGATATGAAGAAACTGATTGAACGTTTATTAATATTTTTTATTGGTATTCCCGCAGTATTCGCTCTCGTTCTTTTTCTTCCCTACTACAGTAATCTTGCCTTAAATCTTGTTGTAATTTTCTTTTCCGGAATTGGAGCAGTTGAATTTTCTTCTATGCTGGAAAAAAAGAATATCCGTATATCAAAAATCGAAAGTTTCATTCTTGGAGCATTGGCGCCTTTGGCTGTAACACTTAATATAAGCTTTGGATTACCTGAATGGATTGTACCGGCAATTATTATGGCAGGCGCCGGATGGTCTTTAGTATCCAGAGTTTTTTCCCGCGTTACAGAGTTAGATAATATTACAAATCAAATTACCGGCGGATTTGCCCTTCTTCTGTATCCAGGATTTTTTATGTGCTGGCTTGTATATATGAGCGGATGGGGAAATCCTTCTGCAATTCTTTTGTTTCTTTTAATTACTTTCGGCAACGATTCCATTGCATGGCTTTTTGGCACATTATTTGGAGCCAATAACCGCGGTATAATTGCAGTAAGCCCCAACAAGAGCATAGCCGGATTTATCGGTGGATTGCTCGGCTCTTTAATTGTTGCCATTGGCGCAGTTTTTGTTTTTCCCCATATTTTTCCAATATGCACAGAATGCACTCCCTTTATTTATCTGCTTATATACGCTTCTTTTATCGGGTTTTGCGCCGGGATTGCAGCAATGCTTGGCGATCTTGCTGAATCGGCAATAAAAAGAAGCTGTGATTTTGTAGATTCAGGAAATTTCATACTTGGGCGCGGCGGTGTTCTTGATTCAATTGATTCAATCGCTTTTGCGGCTCCCATGTTCTATCTATTGTTTAGCTTCTTCTTTAATGTCTGAAAAAAAACGAATTGCGGTTTTAGGCGCAACAGGCTCAATTGGAAAAAGTTCTCTTGATATCATTTCACGCGATAAAGACAATTTTGAAATAGTTTTATTAAGCAGCCACCAAAGCCGCCAAAAACTTGATAATTTAAAAGATCAATTCCCTTCTGCCGTTTCCTGTCTTACCAGTGAAGAAAACGGTACAGAAAAACTTTTATCCGCTATCTCAGATATTAAACCGGACATAACAATAAACGGCATTTCCGGCGCTGCCGGTTTAAAACCCTCTCTGGCAGCAATTGAAGCAGGATCTCATCTTGCGCTTGCCAACAAGGAAACAATTGTAATGGCAGGACAGCTTGTCATGGGTCTTGCTAAAGAAAAAAAAGTGAATATAATTCCTGTGGATTCTGAACATTCTGCGATATTTCATTTGTTAAAATTTTTTACTGAAGAAACTCACACGGATGCACGAAGACACGAAGAAAATAAAGAGAGTTTAATTAGTGAAGTAATTCTAACAGCCTCAGGCGGACCGTTCAGGAATTATACTTTGCAGCAAATGGAAAAAGTTACAGTACAGGATGCACTCGCCCACCCCACATGGAATATGGGACCAAAAATAACGATTGATTCAGCATCAATGGCAAATAAAGGATTGGAAATAATCGAGGCATGCGTCTTTTTTAATTTAGCACCTGATAAAATTAAGGTTGTTATTCATCCGCAAAGTATTGTCCATTCTATGATCCGCCTTTGTAATGGTGTTATTTATGCTCAGCTTTCAAAACCGGACATGCGTCATCCCATTCATGATGCAATATACTGGCCTGTAACTACTCCATCAACACTTGAACCTGTCAGTTTTGATTCACTTACTCTGGAATTTATAAAACCGGATATAGTTAAATTTCCCATGTTAAATCTTGCCTGGGAAGCAGCAAAAAAAGGCGCACTTTACCCTAACGTTTACAATGCTGCAAACGAAATTGCTGTTGCTGCCTTTTTAGAACAGAAAATAAGATTTCTTGATATACCTAAAATAACTGAACATGTTTTACAGAAAGACTGGTCAGCAAATAACCTCGAACTGGAATCTATATTAGATACTGATAAAAACGCCCGCTTAATAGCAAAGAAATATATAGAATAATAATTATTAATATGATACTATAATCACATGTTAATAGCAAAAATTGCATTGGGACTTTTTGGTCTTGGAGTTGTTGTATTTATTCACGAACTTGGCCATTTTCTTGCTGCCCGTTTCGTTGGCATTAATGTAGACGCTTTTTCCATTGGATGGGGAAAACCTATTCTAAAAAAGAAAATCGGTAATACCGAATACCGCCTTGGCATGTTCCCCATCGGCGGATACTGCAAAATGCAGGGAGACAGCGATCACTCTAACGAAGCGTACGAAAATCTGGAAAAGGGAATTGAACCTGAAAAAGGTTCGTATCATGCGGCAAGCCCTGCCAAAAGAATTCTTGTCTGTTTAGCAGGCCCTCTTTTTAATTTAATTTTTGCCATAATTTTGCTTTGTTTCCTTTGGGGTTTTGGGTTCGAAATAAAAACTCTTGATAACAGAATTGTTCTTGCTTCTGAAGTCACAGAAGAAATCTATCCTGCGGATATTGCAGGTCTTAAAACAGGTGATCGCATTATAGAAATAAACGGTAAAAAAGTATCGTATTACCATGAAATACAGGAAAACATTGCATTAAACCCGGAAAAAAACCTTCCAATTACAATAGACAGAGACGGAGAGATTTATCATTTTCGTATAACTCCTTCTCTGGATAAATCTACAGGTACTGGAAAAATAGGCGTTTATTTCTGGACAGATACTGTAATAGATACTGTATTCGAAGACAGTCCTGCAATGAAAGCCGGCATTAAACCCGGGGATATAATTACTGCTGCCAACAGCCTTCCTGTTCAAAACAGCATTGATCTTTTAAAAATAATGGAACCAAGACCGGATCAGCTTGTTCTTGATATCGATCGCAGCGGTATTTCGCAGCAAGTTATATTAAACAGTGAAGATTTTGAAAAAGAGTTAGGTATTACGTGGGAAATAATAAAATACCGCACTCCTAACCTTTCAATTCCGGCTGCAGTTGCAAAAGGCGTAAAAGAAGGCTATAAAACACTTGTAATATCCATTACAAGCTTAAGACTGTTATTTAAAGGCATCGATTTAACGCAGGCGGTATCCGGGCCTGTTCGTATCACTTACATGATGGGTGATATGGCAGCACAGGGTTTTGGTCAGGGAGTTGGAACAGGTTTCCGGTTTCTGATTGATTTTATTGCCCTAATTTCTATAGCAATCTGCGTGATGAACCTTCTTCCTTTGCCAATTCTTGACGGAGGCATGATTATTCTTTTTCTTGTAGAAATTATACGAAAGAAACCTGCTTCTCCAAAAGCTATATCAATTTTTCAAACATGCGGCATGGTAATTATTTTTACATTAATGGCCTTTGCACTGTTTGGTGATATTATGTATTTTATACGCCGTTAAAACAGGAAGTATACATGAAAAAAAACATTACATGTTTATGCGGTACAAATATCTCCTTTGAATATGAAGAAGAAATCGATCTTGATTTAAAACCGGAAATATTAAAATCTATTTTTAACGGAACATTTATGAGTTCAAACTGCGGCTATTGCGGCAAGAAGCATAAACCAGAATATAAAATATTAATATCCTGGAAATCCAAAAATCTGAATATGGAAGTGCTTCCGGAACTTGATCGCGGTGAATTTTTCAGAAACAAAAAAGATAACCCGGCATTCGAAACAATCATTGGTTTTCCGGAAATGGCTGACCGCCTGGCTGTAATTAACGACAGCCTGGAACCTGTAATTATAGAGACATTAAAATATTATCTATTGGAAAAAGCCGCAGAAAATTATCCCGATAATGACGTTAATGTATGGTACCACTGCAAAGGATCCAATGGCATAGAATTTCATCTTGATGGAATCAGGCAAGGCGAAGTTGCTGTGATGAGAATTCCGCATGAAATTTACGATAAGACTTCTGAAGACTACAAGAAACACCCCAAAAACGGAGTGTTCCCGGCATTGCGTGTAAGATCTTATTTATCAGTTCAGAATTTATTACGTCCGGATGCTTTAAAGTAGATATATTTTAATCGTGAGCCGGGTTTTTCTTTACCTTTTTTATTGCCTGTGTTACAGCCTGTTTAACACTGTCTGCATATGCCTTTTCTGTCATTGCCTGAGAAGCATAAAGAGCTCCAAGCAGCGAGAAACGATACAACGGCTTAACTGAGTTCAACGCAATCGCAGCAATATCAACGATACACTCATTGCAGCGGCACATTACTTCCTGTTTAGATTTAAGTTGATATTCAAGTTCACGGATAACCATGACTTCTGCTTCATTTTTAAGCAGATCAAAATCATATTCATCAATAAAAGACATATTACCCCCTGCAATAATATTATACCATATTTTTAATTTTTAGCAAGTGTTATTAAGTTACATTATCAGAAGATCGTTCTTTTGTCAAAGGCGCAAATTTGGCATATTTTGTTATCATTTCCAGCTTTACCACGCCTGTTGGGCCGTTCCTTTGCTTTGCAATTATTAAATCGGTAGGAATTACATCAACCGGAGCCGGTTTATCATCTTCCTTGTCCTTTTTATTCTTTTTGGGCTGTTCCCGGTTTAAAAACAGGACTAAGTCCGCATCTTGCTCAATTGAGCCGGAATCCCTTAAATGTGCCAGTGTAGGCGCTTCCCATTGAGCATCACGGGTTAACTGGCATAAAACTACAATTGGGATATGCAGCTCGCGGGCAAGGCTTTTAAGAGAGCGTGAAATACTGGAAATTTGTTCATATCTTGGCAGCGAGCTATTTTCATGCCCGATAAGACCCAAATAATCAACAAAAATAATCTGAATATCCTGTTGAGCGCGGAGTTTTCTTGCCTGAGAACGCAGATTTAAAAGATTCATATTCGGAATATCAACAATATGAAAAGGCGCTTCGTATATAAGTCCCATTACATCAATAATTTTTTTAAAATCTGCTGTACTTAAAAACCCGCTTCTTAAATTTTGGGCCTGAACCATTGCTTCACTGCTTATTAAGCGCTGAACAAGCGCAATATTTGACATTTCCAAAGAAAAGAAAGCGATAGGTATCTTTTGATGAAAAGCCATACTTGATGCCATATTTAAAGCAAGAGCAGTTTTTCCTACAGAAGGTCTTGCGCCGATAATTATAAACTCATCACGCTGAAAACCCGATGTCATTTGATCCAGTTTTTCATAACCGGATGAAATACCAGTTATCGGATTTTTTGACTTCATGACAGTTTCTATAATATCTATTGTTTCTTTTAATACTTCGCCGATTTTCCTTGCAGAAAATACCTGTCTGTCATCACTAAGCTCAAAAATATGCTGCTGAACTTCTTCCAGAACTTCTTTTGCTTCTTTTGACTCATCGTATGCATTTACTCCAATCTTTGACGCAACGCTCAAAAGCGATCTTTTAAGGGAGTAATTCTTTACCATTTGGGCGTAGTAATCTATATTTGCACTTGAAGGAATAACAGTTGTAAGACTTGAAACATACGATGCACCGCCGGCTTCGTCAAGTTTCCCCATCTGTTTTAATTCCTGAACAACAGTCTGGATATCCGGACGAAGACCTTTGCCGTCAAGGCTCATTATTGCTTCATAAATTCTTGTATTCGCTCTTGAATAAAAATCCGCAGGACGCAAGTGCAGTTGAATTGCCGCTGATAATGCTTCGTTATCTGTTAACAGACTGCCAAGGGCAGCCTGTTCCAGCTCATCATCATGAGGAGGTGTTTTATCCCTTATCGCTTGAGCCATCCATCCTCTCTGCAGATAATAATTTATTCAGTTTCTTTGGCGGAAGCTTCTTCTGCGTTTTCTGCTGTTTGTGTTTCTTTTGCCGGATTCTCTTCTTTTCGTTCATCCCTTCTTCCGCGTCTTGGAGCCGGTTTTGCAGCAGGAGCTTCTGTTTTAATTTCTGCAGCTATAATGTTTACAGAAATTTCTGCAGATTGGTTTTCGTATAGTTTAATTATTGCTTTATATTTTCCAACGCTCTTAAAACCATTTCCGGCAAGTTCTATGCGTTTTCGCTCTATCTGGAATCCGTTTTTAGCAAGTTCATCTGCAATAGTCTGGTTTGTAACCGCACCGTATAACTTTCCGTTTGCTCCTGCCGGCATAGTAAGGGAAAGTTCAAATGAGTCAAGTTTTTCTTTAATGCCTCTTGCGTCAAGGCGCTTTTGTTCCTTGCGCGATTCTATTTCTGCTCTGCGGCCTTCGATAATTTTAATCATTCGCGGCGTGTAAGGCAGCGCAATCCCTCTGGGGAACAGATAGTTACGCGCGTAACCTTTTGCTACCTCTTTTACATCTCCCTCTTCGCCGAGAGTTGCAAGATCCTTGTTCAAAATAACTTTCATACCGAGCTCCTTCGATACGCTGTACAAATAATACAATGTATCAAAAATATCCTGAAAAGTTTTACAGGATAAAAATAAGTTCAGCCGCAAAAAAGCAGCTGTTTGTTTTTCTGACCAGTTAAATTATTGGTCAGGCCCCGGAGTAGAGGCTCTTGGCGTCCTTAAAGACAGCCAATTATCTGCAATACCTAATATAATCAAACCCGCAAGCACAAACATGTTTAACGGGCTGAATACCAAAACAATAACCAAAACGCTGATAACTAAACGGAAAACGCTTGTACGGCATAACATCCAATGCATCAGAATACCTGCGCCCTGCGCAAGGAATATTATAGCACAAATAACAAATACATTCCATGCTGCAATTTCTATGATTTCTATCTTTAATGTCCTTGTCATAAGAATGGATATTAGAGCTCCAATAAACACCCAAATTGTGCTGGAAGGCGCAAAAAACGCAATTAATCCTGTATCTATTCTTTGTTTTTTAACTATCGAGACAACGGTAAGCGCTATCTGACGGTTAATATAAAACAGAATAAACATACTAATTACAGAACCGCCGCGCAAAAGAAATGCTTTTGCCGTTTCTACCATGGCATCCGGAGATAACATCGGAAATGAATTCATAATCCTTGTAACATCACCTTCCGGAACAGGATTCGTCCGTACGCCAAACAGTTCAACGGCTATTTCATGAAACATTTCAAAGAATCTTATAGACGGATGATTAATATAAACAAGAAAAGTAATTGCGCTTACAACTGAAGCCGCAATAAAGCGATACAATGTTCTAAAATTTTTTCCGCCGATAATCCAGGAAAAACCCAGTAAAGCCGTTAAAAAGTAAATAACAGGCAGAATACCGCCTGTTTCACCAGAGTTTGAAATTCGGGAGATAAGAGTGTATATAACAGTCGCTGCCGCTGCAATTATAAAAGTAACAGTAAATGAACCTGTCACAATAATTGCATATCCCAAAGGTACAAGATAGAAAAAAGAAAGAAAACCTGTATTCATAAACAAAACACTCAAGCCGGTACAAATGGCTATTGTAATCAGCGATGATTTTGTTATTTGAATATCTCCCGGGAGAACAGCCTTTGGAATGCCTGCTCCCGCGGCAGTGCTTTCTTCTTCCTGAAGCATATTTTCTTATTCGGCTACGTATGGCAGAAGAGCTATGCTTCTTGCCTGTTTAATTGCCAAAGCCAGAGCGCGCTGATGTTTTGCACAAGTACCTGTAATTCTGCGCGGAAGAATCTTTCCCCTTTCTGTGATAAACCTGCGAAGAGTATCCGCTTCTTTATAGTCTATCTTCATTTTTTGAGCGCAAAACTTGCAAATCTTTTTCTTGAAAAAGACTTTTCCGCCTTTTCCTCCGCGTCCGCGATCATCGCCGTCGCGATCATCCATATGCATATCCATTCCCCTGTCATGGCGGGAATGATGTTCGTTATCGTAATATTTATCATCTGACATAAAAAGCTCCTTGTTTCCTTAAATCAAATATTAAAATGGTATATCGTCAGTAAAACCATCATCTTTGGATGAACTGTAAGATTGTTCCTGCGTATTCTGGTTAGACGAATTATTGTTAGAACTCTGACGATCTGTGCGATCGCCTGAACCGGAGGATGACCCGCCGCCAAGCAGCTGAATATAGTTTGCAATAATTTCTACTTTTGATCTGTTTTGTCCGTCCTGCTGCATCGATCCTGACGAAGTTCTCCGTCAACACCAATCATTTTGCCTTTTACAAGGTAAGTCTGAAGGGATTCACCCTGCTTTCCCCACAAAACAATATCAAAGAAGTTTGCTTCATCTTCCCATTGATCGCCGTTTTTTTTGCGGCGGTTCACTGCGATGGAAAACTTGCAGACTGCTTGTCCGCCGGCGGTGTATTTTAACTCTGCGTCCCGTGTAAGACGGCCAATTAAAACAACATGATTAATATCAGCCATTTTAAACTCCTATTCCTCTATTCTTACAAAGAGAAATTTAAGAAGATTGGCATTAAGTTTAAACACACGATCCAAAATTGTAATTTTTGCCGGATCGGCTTTAATTACAAAAAGGACGTATTTTCCGCGTTTTCTTTTTTTGACTTCATAGGCGAGATCGCGATCTCCGAGTTCATCGGCTTTTTCTATCTCGACTCCGTTGGCTTGAAGATCGGAATTTAATTGATCCCGTCCTGCCCTGTTTTGGTCTTCTTCCAGCGGGAAGATAACCGTTAGTTCATATCGGCGCATAGTTCCTCCTTATGGCCATATGCCCGACCATATAATCTTAGATTAGGCGGCCGGGAAAGAGGTTCGCTTATAATGAGGTATAAGCTTGATAAAATACTAGCAAAAATAAGGATTTAAGGCAAGTACTAAAAAAGTCAATATAGGGGATTGACAATTATTTAATATATGTCATAATATTCCTATGGAAATAACAACATTACCCAGAATCATTCAAAAGAATGTAAGGGACAACCCAAATTGCGTTGCACAGTACAGTAAGGATAAAGACGAGGTTTTTCAACCTACAACCTTTACAGAAATGTACAACGAGATTCTCTCCTACGCAGCCGGATTAAAAGAAGAAGGAATTAAGCGTGGAGATCATGTCGGATTCGTTTCGGATAACCGGAAAGAATGGCTTATAACCAGTTTTGCCTTGCATTGCCTGGGAGCGGCGGATGTACCACGTGGATGTGATTCAATGGCCGAGGAGTTGGCATATATTATCTCTTTTGCAGACTGCAAAACTGCAGTGCTGGAAAACGAAGCACAAATGGCAAAGCTGCTGCCTTTACGTGCAAAAATGCCGCAGCTTTCAATGTTTATCATTATTGACAACGATTTTGATAAAAATCAGTATTCTTCCGCATTATCAGGAATTCGTGTTATTGGTTACAATGACATAATGGCGAAAGGAAAAGCCATAATTTCAAAAGATGGTGCAAAATTAATTGAGGCAGAAATTGATCAGGGTAAACCTGACGATCTTGCCACTATTATTTTTACATCAGGAACTACAGGCGAGCCCAAGGGTGTTATGCTGTCTCATAAAAACATCATTAATCAGCCTTTGGTTGCCAACCGTGTTCTGGGAAACAAACCTGGTGATATCTGGCTTACAGTACTTCCGGTTTGGCACTCTTTTGAACGAGCTGTACAATACATTTCGCTTTACGAAGGTGGTTCACTTGCATACTCAAAACCAATTGGCAAAATCATGCTTGCGGACTTACAAAAGATGCGTCCTACTTATTTAACAGCAGTACCCCGTCTTTGGGAAGCATTACGAGCCGGCGTATACCGCAATGCAGCAGCCAGCGGAAAAACAAAAGCATTAAATCTGTTTGTGAACATCGGCGGCGCTCATCAGAAGTTTAAAAATATGATTTTAGGAAGAATACCGCAGTTTAAAAAACGCTTTTTACCGCTGGATATACTTATCGCAATCATTCCGTTTTTATTGTTAAGTCCTCTTCGCGGTCTTGGAAATGCGCTTGTGTTTAAGAAAATTAAAAACATGCTGGGCGGCCGTCTAAAAGCCGGCGTTTCCGGAGGCGCAGCTCTTCCACAGGCTGTAGACAAATTCTTTGGCGCAGCAGGAATTATAATGATGGAAGGTTATGGTCTTACAGAGACCGCGCCTGTTGTAGCTGTACGGCTTTTCCATCATCCAGTTCCGGAAACAATCGGACCTCAGTTCCCCAATATGGAAGTAATAATTCGCGATATTGATACCGGTAACGAATTAAAACCCGGACAGAAAGGCGTTGTTTTTGCACGCGGTCCCCAAATTATGCAGGGTTACTATAAAAAACCGGATGAAACCAAAAAGGTTATTGATAGTGAAGGCTGGTTTAATACAGGAGATCTTGGTTTAAAAACATTTAAGGGCGAAATTAAGCTTACAGGCCGCGCAAAAGATACTATTGTTCTTATGGGCGGTGAAAATGTTGAGCCGGTTCCAATAGAGGATAAAATCCGTGATTCAATATATATTGATCATGCTGTAGTTATGGGACAGGATCAAAAATATCTTGCTGCTCTTATTGTTCCCAGCTTTGAAAATATTGAAGCATATGCCAAGGAAAATAACATTTCTTATATGGATATCGAAAGCCTTGTTAAAACACCGGAAATCAGGGAACTTATACAGGCCGAAATCACTGAACGTGTAAACCGCAAAACCGGTTTCCGCGGCTTTGAAATGATCTTCCGTTCAATACCGATTGGAAAACCATTCGAAGGCGGCAAAGAACTTTCCGGTAAAATGGATTATAAACGCCATTATATTAACGATGTATTCAAAAAAGAAATTGCTGAACTGTTTAAAGATTAATTAATACGGAATCTGACTACAGCCTGGCTTGCCAGGCAGTGGTCAGCCCCAATCCCCTACAAATAATATTTCCGGCTCAAGATTAAAACCAGTGGCGGCTTTTACCTTTGCTGTTACTTCGTCCATAAGAGCGCGTATATCTGCGGCTGCGGCATTTCCTGTGTTTATTACAATATTACCGTGGAATGGCGCGATTTGCGCACCTCCTATTTGTAAACCTTTTAGTCCAAGTTCATCGATAATCTGCCCTGTAGGTTTGCCAAAATCGCGGTTATTTTTAAAAGCTGAACCAGCGCAAGGAAAGCTGTAATGACTTTTTTCATAGCGATCTTCCCTGTTTTTATCCATCTCTATAAGTATTTTTTCTTTTTCGCCTTTTTTTAGTTTAAAATCAGCGCTTAAAATAATACAATCCATATTCTGGAATGGGCTTTGTTTATATCCAAATCCGGTTTTCTGCTCTGTTTCTATTCGTTTAATAATATATTCATTCTGCTCACGGACAATTATTTCTACCCAGCTTAATACATCCGATATCTCGCTGCCGTAACAGCGGGCATTCATCCATACTGCTCCGCCTATAGTTCCCGGCATCCCTGCAAGAAATTCAAGCCCGCAAAACCCTGCTGCTGCTGCATAATCTGCAACTTCATCTATTGTTGTTCCGCCTTTAAAAATCAGTTCTTCTTCCTGAGCGCATATTTTCCAGACACTTTCTCCGGTCCACCCGCTCATATCCAATACAATGCCTCGAATTCCTTTGTCACTTACAGCAATGTTGGCGCCTCCGCCAAGAATAAAAACAGGAATCCCGGCTGCATGTGTGCGATTTAACAAATTAATGCAAAATGAAGCAAAACCTTCACCGTCCGGACAAAGCCAGCAATCCGCAGGACCGCCCACTTTAAAAGTTGTATGTTCGCTCATTGGCTCATTGAAGCGGATTTCTGTCTCACACGGGGTTTCACTTAAACATTGTTCAATAATTTTTTGTATCATAATTTTCTTAAACTTCAGGAATATCTATTCCAAGTCCATCCGCAATTCGGCGGGCTTTTCTGGCTATACTTTCGTTTCTATCCTTGCTAAGGGTAATTATTTCTTCCCTTAACCCCTTAAGATCATTGTTTAAAGCCATATCAAGAGCATATAGTTTTTCCATAAGTGTTCCGCTTTGCATAAAGCGGCGGGCTACGCCTTCTACATCTGACCTGTTATTTTCTACTACAGCTTCGCCAACAACCCTTAAAAAGCCGTTATATAAATTTGTCTGGTTTTTAGTTTTTGCTTCATCCAGTTCAACCATTAGTTTTCCAAAATCCCTTCCCGCAGTATTTTTAATAAGCATATCTGCGGCAAGTATACGTACGCGATCTGCATTTTTTCTTTCCAGGAACAAGCTGCTAAGAGCTTCGACAGCCTCTTCGTTGGCTATGGCGCCAAGAGCGCGGATTGCTTCATCTTTAACATTGGGAACGTCATCGCGTTCAGCGCGAAAACGCAGGTAAGGAACAGCTGCTGTTAATTTTCTATCACGGCTTGCCTGCGCCGCTGCAATGCGGGTACGGTAATACGAGTCTCTGAATGCATCTAAAATTGCAGCATCAACAGCAGAGCCGGAGAACGGACCAAGCGCGGCGACTGCGGCTGAACGCACATTGGGATCGTTTGTTCCTATACAGCCAAGTATCGTATCAAGCCCTTTTGGGTCGCCTATTTTTGAAAGTGCGTTTAAAGCTGCAATCCGCAAGGGAATACGTTCATCAGTATTAGAGGCAATTTCGATAAGAAGAGTTACTCCGGCAGACGAACCTGTTTCGCCGATAGCGGCAATAATAATACTGCGGTTATCGCTGCCGGGATCGCGATCGTTATAATAATCTACAAGGAATTCAGCTGTTTCATCCGCTGCTTTTTTATCTGATGAGCTTGCGCGGCCAATAGCGCGAAAAGCTGTACTTAGGTAGCGTCTTTCTTCCGTTTCCAGAACATCCATTATTACATGCACTGCTTCAGATGCTTTAACACGACCCAGGTACTCAAGAGCCGAAAGAACTGTTTCGTTTGCTTCTTCATCACGATTTTCTATTGCTCTTATTGCGCGTTTTTCAAGACCGCTTTTTTCACGTTCACCGAAAAAAGCAAAAACACCGGTAAGTATTCTCATATTTCTGGATGTTTCAGTTAGAGTTATAAGTTCATTATCAAAATAATCAGCATTTTCTGATCTTAACGCCTGGATTAAACCTGCAATCTCAGTATCCGTACCATATTGGATAATATCCCGCCTGGATGCCTCGGTGTTCGCATTCTGCTGCGCATGTATGGGAAATGAAAGTAAGAAAATATTTAACCATAACATTGTAATAAATACGCAAGAGCTGCGTGCGGAAAACGTCCCCGCTTTGCGAGTTATTCCCGAGCAAAGTGGGGCGTGTTTCGGCACGCAGCCACTTATTTTTTCAAGGCATATATTTATATAGTTAATCATCATTACCCTCTTTATACATGGATAAGAACTCCTTCTTATACTCTAAAAACCTTCCTTCTGCTATAGCGTTACGGCAATTTGTTACAAGTTCGTTAATAAAATACAGATTATGATAAGTAGCCAGCATGGAATAAAGTATCTCTCCGGTCTTAAAAAGATGGCGCAAATATGCGCGGGAATACTCTTTGCAAATTTTACAGCCGCACTCTTTATCTATCGGCGTAAAATCAAAGGTATTTTCGGCCTTTTTTAAAGCAAATGGTCCTTTTCGGGTATAAACACGGCCATTTCGGGCTTCACGGGTAAGAATAACGCAGTCAAACATGTCTATTCCGTGTTCTATTGCGTTTAATATGTATTCTGGTGTGCCAATACCCATTACATAACGGGGTTTTTCTTCAGGTAAAAATGCAGCCGTATATGAAAGTGTTTCATGGAATAATTCTGCCGGCTCTCCAACAGAAAGACCGCCTATAGCAATTCCTGGAGTGCCGGAATTAATGCAGGTTTCTGCGCTTTGCTGCCTAAGGTCAGGAAAGAAATTGCCTTGTACAATACTAAAAAGGCTCCCTGAATATTTTCCATCTAAAGTAACTTCATTCCATTTATTAATTGCCCTGCCAAGCCAGTCAGTCGTAATCCTAAGCGCTTTTTCGCACTCTTTGCGGCTTGCCCCCCATGCTGAGCAATAATCAAGCTGCATCTGAATATCACTGCCAAGTATTGACTGAATTAATACAGCCTTTTCAGGGCTTATAAAATGTTTCGAGCCGTCTACATGAGACTGAAACCAGGCTCCTTCGTCACTAATTTTTCTTAATGCAGAAAGTGAATAAATCTGAAACCCTCCGGAATCAGTCAAAATATTCCTGTCCCAGTTCATAAATGAATGAAGCCCTCCGGCTTTCTCAATTACTTCTTCGCCGGGCCTTAAGTATAAATGATATGTATTTGAAAGAATAATATTAAAACCAATTTCTTTAAGGTCGTCTGTTTCAATAGCTTTAACTGTTCCGTTAGTTCCCACAGGCATAAAAACAGGAGTAGGAACATCTCCATGCGGAAGATGCAAAATACCCGTTCTTGCTCTACTTGAGCTGTCACGGTTTAAAATAGAAAAACGCATTATGTTTTTGCGCTTCGTAAAAGAAGCAATCCAATAAAAATAAATATTAAAACAGGAAACCATGCTCCTACAAACGGGTGAATGTAATTAAGTCCAGCCAATGTCATGCTTAACATTTCTGCAATATAATAAACAACTGCTACAGAAAGGCTTGTAAACAGGCTCATTAAAAGAATGTTTTTGCGAAATCTGCCTCCCATTGACACCGATAAAATCATAACTATAAGAGATGCAGCCGCAAAAGAAAAACGGTGATAATAATTCGCCTGTTCCTGACGATAAGGAAGACCTGCAGATCTAAGATCTCTTACAAGAAGCCCAGCTTCTTTTGCGGTAAGTTCTTCTACATTAACTGCTTTCCTTCTGAAAATATCCGGATGTTCATTGTATGATGTATCAAATAAAAAAGGAAAAATGCGCAATACTCCGTTTTCGTCATATTTATAAATAACTGCATTTCTGAATTCCCAGTGTGTCTCTTTCCACTCTGCAGAAGGCGCCCTTATATGCGAAACAAACGAACCTATATTTGTCATTTCTACAATATTAACACCGTTAATTACTTCCCTTTCACTGTCAAAATAATCAACTGAATAAATTACAAGCCCGTTTCTTGCTTTAATAACTATATCGGAGTTGCTTTCTGTTACATGCTGTTTTAAAGCGCGCCTTGAAAGATCATTTTTAATTTTTAAAGTTGGTATAACTATTTTATCATCCAGAAAAAAGGAAAACACAGAAGCAAAAAGCCCTACAAAAACAAGTGAAATACAAAAACGCGAAAACGGTATCCCGGAAGAAAAAATACTTGTAAGTTCATTTTTTGCATATAAATCTCCCAGTGTATATGCTGCTGCAAAAAGAAGCGAAATAGGCATTGCATAAGAAATGCTTTTTGGAATGAAAAAGAGGCTTATTTTTAAGATAGTTGTTATTGGAACTTCATTATTAAGATAACGCACCAGATTTGAAAACAAATCTATTAATAAAAGCAGGAAAACAAACATGGAAATTGCAATTAAAAATATTGGTAAAAACTGGCGCAGTAAGTACTTATCCAGCACCATTACTTTTTTCATTTGCGCACCTTAATTACCGCCAAAATAACGCCAATAGTCAAAAAGAATATATTAGGAAGCCACATTGACCAAAAAGGAGGCGTTCCAATGCGTAAACCCATAGTCTGTCCAATAAAAAGCATTGACCAGTAAAGTACTGCAATAATATTACCAAAAATAAAACCTACAGTTTGACCGCTTTTTTTTGCCATTAAACCCAATGAAACGGCAAGAAACACAAAACAAAAAGCGCCAAGAGGTACAGAAAATTTTCTGTAAATTTCAATTACATGAATGGTAAGCGATCTGTCTTTTGCAATTGCATTAATGGCGGTAATATCCCGGTGAAAATTAGAAGAATTCGATAACCTTCGATTCCAGTAATCAGACTGCTGACCTGCTCTTAACGTATTTTCCAAAGTAAATGCCTGACTTGCAAGCCTTACTTTCCTCTCATTCAGCCTTTGATTTAAATCTGATCTTTTTTCTATAATTGCTGAACGGACATCTCTGGAACTCATTTCCCTTGGACTTATACTGACAACTGCCTGAATAATATCTTCGTTGGAAACCCAGTATTGTAAAAGTCCTGTTAAGGCATAATCGTAATCATCCCTTGCAAATTCTTTTGATGAATGAATAAACGCATCTTCAAGATTCAGGCTAAGTCCTTCTCTTCCGCCGTCTTTTAACTCTGCGCTGTTTGCCATAATTATCCGGCGCTCTCCGTCATCTGTTCTGTCCAGAATAAGAAGGTTTTCGATTACATTATCAGTAACGCCGCCTGTTACGATTACCGTATCCTGAAACCGTTTAACGGAGTTGGCTTCCAGCTCCAAAGATGGAGTGGAAACCAGTATCTTTCGCCAGAGTCTGTTAAATTGAACAGTACCCGCAGGAAGCAGCACATCATTCGTAAAAAATGATAAAAGCGAAATTACAATTCCAACAGTAATCGCAGGAAAGAATATATTTTTATAGGAAAGCCCGGATGAAAGCATTACAAGGATTTCGTTATCAGATGTTAAACGCCCTACAGTCATAAGCGTGCCGACAAGGCATGCAAACGGAGCCGACATTGCAATTACGGTAGGCAGGGAAAAAAGAATTAACAGCGCTACCTGTTCAAAAGGCACACGTTTAGTAAGAACTTCCTTTGCCATAAGAAGAATCTGATTAACAAAAAATATAAAAAAGAAGAAAAAGAAACATATTAAAAATGAAAAAAACATTTCTGACAGTACATATTTAAATATAGTCGGAGAAATTAATCGCCTGTTTTCCAGTGCGTTTGCATTTTTCATTTTTTCTGCAACCTTGTTACCCCGTGCCGGTAGACCCAAAACCTGCGCTTCCTCTCGCGCTGGATGACAGCGTCACGGATTCCTGTATTTGGGCACAGCAGACCGGAGCTATAACAAGCTGAGCAATCCGCTCCCCATCTTTAATTATAACATTTTCTTCGCCTAAATTTATCAAAATTACGTCTAAATCTCCGCGATAATCAGAGTCAATTGTTCCCGGCGAATTAAGCACAGTCAGCCCGAACTTAACCGCCAGCCCTGAACGGGGTCTTACCTGCGCCTCATATCCATGCGGAATTTCTATTTTTAGACCTGTTGGAATTTTAACCCTGCCTAAAGGCGGTATGGATACATCTTCATTTAAAAATGCGCGTAAATCCATACCGGATGCGCCTTCGCTCTCGTATTTGGGAAGTATTATTCTATCATCTGTCTTAAGTATTTTTATTAATACTTTATCCATTCGTTACTTGGCGTCAATAGCATCAACATACGACAGGTTGAGCCTGCCCTGCTTGTCAATTTCCATTAATTTTACAGGGATCTGCTGGCCTTCTTTTAATACATCTGTAACTTTCTCTATTCTTTGTCTTGAAAGTTTGCTTATATGCACAAGGCCTTCTTTACCAGGCAGTATTTCTACGAATGCTCCAAAGTCCATTATTCTTTTGACAGTACCGTTATAAACTCTGTTAATTTCAGGATCTGACGCAATACCCATAACCGCAGCTTTTGCTTCTTCGGCATCTTTGGTGTTTTTTCCAAAAATAGTAACTGTACCGTCATCTTCCGTATTAATTTTAACGCTGTATTGTTCGCATAATGCCTTGACGTTTTTACCGCCGGGACCTATAAGAGCGCCGATCTTATCGATATCAATTCTTAAGGTAACAATTTTTGGCGCGTATTCGCTGATGTTTTCAACAGGTTTATCAAGACACTGGTTCATCACAGAAAGAATATGCAGTCTTCCGCGTTTTGCCTGATCAAGCGCTTTTCTCATTATTTCCGGGCTTACTCCGGCAATTTTAATATCCATCTGGAAACCGGTAATGCCATCTTTTGTTCCGGCTACTTTAAAGTCCATGTCTCCAAGGTGATCTTCTTCGCCAAGAATGTCAGATAATACCGCAAATCTGTCGCCAGGTCCTGCTTTTCCTTCGGTGATAAGACCCATTGCAATACCAGCTACTGGTCTTTTCATGGGAACGCCTGCGTGAAGCATTGCCAATGTACCGCCGCATACGGAAGCCATTGAAGAAGAACCGTTTGATTCCATAATTTCTGAAACAACACGTATTGTATAAGGGAATTCATCTTTTGAAGGAATCATTGCTTTTAATGAACGAAGCGCAAGATGACCGTGACCTATTTCACGCCTGCCTGTACCGGTTCTGCCAACCTCGCCGACTGAATACGGCGGGAAATTATAATGCAGCATGAAATTTTCACGTTTGTCGCCTTCGATATCGTCAAAAATCTGCTCATCAAAAACAGTTCCAAGTGTTGTAACGCAAAGCGCCTGTGTTTCACCGCGCGTAAAAAGAGCCGAACCGTGAGTACGCTGTAATATACCGGCTTCGCAGGTTATATTACGAATATCTTCAAGTCCGCGTCCGTCAACGCGTTTCCCGTTATTTAATATTGATGTTCGCAGTATTTCGTATTGCATATCTTCGAACAGCGCATCAAAAAGTTTTTTCTGTTTATCATCTTCAAGCTGAGCTGCATACTGGGCAGCAAATTCATTTTTAATTGCTTTAATGCCATCGCGTCTTTCGTGTTTTGCAGCAAGGAAACATGCAGTTTGAAGCCTGGAATATGCGCCTGAGCGGATAACATCTGAGTTTTCCAGAGAATAACTAAGTTCAGTAAGCGGAAGTTTTTCTTTACCAGAAAGCTTTCTAAGCTCTTCCTGAAGCGCGCAAAATTCTTTTATCATCGCATGCGCTTTATCCAGCGCTTCGATCATCAGTTCTTCGCTGACTTCTTTTGCGCCGCCTTCTACCATTGTTATTCCGTCTTTGGTTCCGGCAACTACAATTTCCATTGTAGATTTTTCTATTTGTTCGTATGTCGGATTAACAACAAGCTGACCTTCAACCTGACATACCCGAACACCTGCAACAGGTCCGTTAAAAGGAATGTCAGAAATATGAACAGCAGCAGAAGAAGCCAAAATTGCCAGAATATCAGGAGGATTAACCTGATCGGTAGAAAGAGTTGTAGGGATTAATTGAATCTCGCGCCCAAAACTTTTTTCAAACAAAGGACGCATTGGCCGGTCGATAAGACGTGAAACAAGAATTTCCTTGTCTTTTGGACGGCTTTCCCTTTTAATAAATCCGCCGGGAATTTTTCCAGCCGCATAATATTTCTCGTTGTAATCAACGGTAAGAGGCACGTAATCCATGCCTTCTACAGATTCCGATGAAGAGCAGACAGTAGCAATTACAGCCGAGCCTGCATACTGGGCAAACACAGACCCGTTAGCCTGCTTTGCAATCCTGCCGGTTTCAAGAATTAATTCTTTGCCAGCGACATTGAGTGTTACTTTTTGCATCATAATTATTTACGCAATCCCAGCTCTTTTATAAGCTTGCGGTATCCTTCCAAATTGGTCCTTTGAATGTACTTTAACATTCTGCGGCGTTTTCCGACCAGGATTAAAAGCCCTCTTTGACCTGATTTGTCTTTTTTAAACTGCTTGCAGTGTTCTGTAAGCTGATTGATGCGTTCAGTAAGCAGTGCAATCTGAACTTCCGTTGCGCCTGTATCTTTATCGTTTTTGCCAAACTTTGCAACGATTTTGCCAGCGCTTTCTTTGTTTAAAGCCATATATTTATCTCCTAATTGGGTACTTTTATACCGGGCACGAAACAGGAATGTCCAATACCGCGCCCACTTTGATTAGAATACTGTCATAAAACGTAAAAAGTGTCAAGCGAATACAGTGTACATTCGTCATAATCTCCAAATTTAAGTAAAAAAATGGATTTTTAGCCAAATTTTTGATAAAAGCACAAACAAAGTCAGCAGTTAGGCAATACGCAGCCGTATTTCCACATTTCATCTTTTTTTTCTATAATCGCAATTAAAGTTTCTCCGGAAAAAACAGCAGCGGTGTGACAATGAGGCAAAGAGGTAAAGTCCAATATCTGCGCAAGTGGTTTTCCATGATAGATATATAACGCTTCCTGCGTTGAAACTTCTAACCAAGGCATACCCAAAGCTTTTATAACAGGTTTATCTATTGGTTGAACTTTTATATCTGCCGCTCCCCTATTATCTTCTTCCAATTTAAACCCGGATATCTGTGTTCGAACAAGTCCGCAAAGATGCGCCCTGCTTCCTGCCGCAAGCGCTATATCACGCGATAGAGAACGTATATATGTTCCGCTTGAACAATGTACAAAAATATCTGCAAATGGAGGTTCCCAGGATAAAAGTTTAAGCTCGTGAACTGTTACCGGACGTTCTTTCATTTCC
>Ga0123356_10001170_pt1 | contig 29029 bp, 11 predicted proteins | sample TergutEmb28metaG_2_FD_92546 | JGI IMG/M metagenome (GOLD analysis project Ga0123356, IMG submission 92546) | Embiratermes neotenicus P3 segment gut microbial communities from Petit-Saut dam, French Guiana - Emb289 P3 | ecosystem: Host-associated > Arthropoda: Insects > Digestive system > Gut ...
GTGCATGTGATGCTGTGGTTTCCTATTGCTCCTGCCGAGAGCCAAAATGCTGCGTTTGACCAATCACCGCCGACTTGCAGTTTTTTTGCCGGATGGGTTTTCTGATTGCCGGGTATACGAAAAGTGTTTGGTGAATCTTCATAGACCTGTGCACCAAAAAGGCGCATTGCATCGATGGTCATATCAACATAAGGTCGTGATTCGAGACTGCTTGTGATTTGAATTAAGCTTTCGCCTATCTCGTCTGCCAAAAATGGCAGTGCAAGAAGTAATCCGCTTATATATTGGGACGAGATATTACCCGGTAAGGTATATGTTCCGCTTTGAAGCTGTCCGTTGCAGTTGAGTGGTGAGACACCTTGCGCGGAGAGTGTATAACCATGTGAAGTCATTTCGTTGTAGAGTGCGGAGAGTGGACGTGAGGGGAGTCGACCGCTCATGTGAAACTGCGCATTAATTCCAAGCGCTCCACACACCGGTAGCATAAATCGCAGTGTTGCACCGCTCTCGCCACAGTCGAGTATATAAGTTTTCCCTTCACTTGTGGCATTTTTAAGAGTGATCCGATTTATCGGTGTAATATAGATCCCGCTAAATGTTGTTTGTGCCGCTTGTTTTATCTCCGCTACGGCACCAAGTGTAGTCAGGCAGCGCAGAGTTGCTTCAATGTCTTCGGAGGTCTCAGCGAGTTCTATAAAAGATTCACAACCGGAAAGTGCGGCACATATCAAAAGCCTATGCGCCTCGGACTTTGAGGCGATTGCTTTTATCGTGCCTCCTTGTATCGGTTTTGTAATTTGAATATTCATTGTTGCTTATCCTCGCAATGTATAGTATTCCTCCCGGCAAGATGCTTCATCCAGCAGCGCATGTTGCCGCCGCTCCCCCATCCATGGGTTCGCTATCGGAACACATATACATTGCTCGGCTAATAATGCCTTCAAGCTCGTCTACAGGGATTTCCTTTAGGATGCATTTGCCGATTTTTTCGGGGAAGACCATAGTTATACTGTCGCCGGCTCTTTTTTTGTCTGATAAACAGACTTCGGCGAGCTCTTTTGAACTAAAAATCGTCTTTTCCGGCAAGCCATGTGCGCTTGTCGGCAATCCGTGTTGCTCCAGTATTTTTATAAGCTCATTTAAGCAGTTTTCTTCGCATATACCCAACCGGACGGCTGCGCGGGTTTCAATGACCATTCCGATTGCAACAGCACTACCATGCGAAACTTCATAATTACTGAGTTTCTCAATTGCATGCCCGACTGTGTGTCCGAAGTTGAGCAGCTTTCTTTCGCCGCTTTCAAACTCGTCTTTTGTGACGATATCACGCTTGATATCTATACACTTTGTGATTATATCAACGAGCGGGGTTGGTTCAAACAACGATTTATCGGCAATCATACCATATTTAATAACCTCAGCCATGCCGTCGGCGAAGACTTCTTGCGGAAGTGTCGCCAGCAGCGAAACATCACACAGTACAAGATCAGGCTGATAAAAAGCACCAAGCAGGTTTTTTCCCGCACTGAGATTAATACCTGTTTTACCTCCGACAGATGAATCAACCATTGCGAGTAAGCTGGTTGGTATTTGCACAAACCGTGTTCCCCGCATGTAGCTTGACGCAGCAAACCCTGCAATATCACCCGGGACGCCTCCTCCGAGTGTAATAACAACATCACTGCGGGTCAGTTTTTGGGCGGCAAGAAATTCTGCTAATCTTAAGTATGTTTCAGTATTTTTCGAATTTTCTCCCGGTGTTATAATAAATTTTTCTACTTGATAATCGTCTTCTTCGAGGCTGTCAGTCAGTCGTTTTCCATAAAGAGCAAATACATTTTTGTCTGAAACAACAGCTGCTACCTGTCCACCGACTTTTTTTCGTATCATTGCTCCGGCATCGTCAAAAAAGCCGTCACCGATAATTACATCATAGGTTTTGGAAGCATTAACTGTAATGGTCTTCATTTCACTCATTCCGCATCCACCTCCGTTTTTAGTCGGCTGCCGTCTGCGAGCAGCTTTACCAGTTTATCTTTATCCCCCGCCTCGAGTGCTTCCTTGTACTCGGTAACCGAAGCTATAAATCCGTCAAGCTCTTTTATAAGAGATTCGCTGTTAGCCATAAAAAGCTCCCCCCACATGTCAGCGTTTAAGCGTGCCACACGGGTCAAATCCTTGTAGCTTCCCGCTGAGTAACCCTTGTGTCCGAGCGCTGTGGGACTTTTTATATAAGCATTTGAAACAACGTGAGCCATTTGGGAGCTGAAGGCAATCATTTCATCGTGTTTTTCTGCTGTTGTTACGGTGTGATGTCCAAATCCGAGCGGTTTGAGAGTTTCTTCCAGCCTTCCGAACAAACCGGGGTCGTCATAAACAGGTGGGACAAGTATCATGTAAGCTCCTTGGAACAAATCCGCACGGCTGTTTTTAAAGCCTCCCTTATGACTACCAGCCATGGGGTGACCACCGACAAAAATAAAGCCGTACTTTTCTGCAAGCGGAAAGCACTCAGAGCAAACTGATTGTTTGACACCGCAGCAGTCGATGACAAGTGTGTCTTTGGCTATGTTTGGTGCGTTTTCCTTAAGCCAATTAACAGCGTCACCGGGGTTAAGAGCAATGAAGATGGTGTCGCATTTTGACAAGGTATCTTCACACGACGTGGCGCTGCTTCGTAACACACCGTTTATCGCTCCGGAGACCTCAGCAAAACCGAGAATAGCTTCGTCCGTGTCAAAGCCATAGACCTTGTGATTTTTATCACCGGCAAATGCCTTAGCACTTGCGAAGGCTTTCGCAATAGAGCCCCCTATTAAACCTAACCCTACTATACCGATTGTCATGTATAAACTCCTTGTATGTGCTTAATTACTACAATGGATTGCCACGCTGCATAAATGCAGCTCGCAATGACGGCAGGGAATGTCTATTCAATGCTGTTACAGCACATCGCGGATTCTTTTTACCTTTTCGACCACTTTTGCAAACTCTTCCGGTGTCAGCGACTGAGCACCGTCGCACTTTGCGTTTGGAGGGTCGTTGTGCACTTCTATCATAAGCCCGTGTGCTCCTGCTGCCGTTGCTGCAAGTGCCATCGGGCTTACGAGCTTTGCAAGCCCTGATGCATGACTCGGGTCAACTACCACCGGCAGGTGTGTAAGCTCTCGGAGCAAAGGAACAGCCGAGAGGTCGAGTGTATTTCGTGTGTATGTTTCAAATGTGCGGATTCCCCGCTCGCATAAAATTACATTATGATTACCACCCGCCATGATATATTCGGCGCTCATAAGCAGCTCCTGCAGTGTGTTTGCAAGCCCGCGCTTGAGCATAACGGGTGTTTTTATGTTACCGAGCTCCTTTAAAAGCTCGAAATTTTGCATGTTTCGCGCTCCGACTTGGATTATATCCACATTTTCAAATAATGGCAGATGGGTCACATTCATAATTTCGGTGATAATCGGCATGCCTGTCTGCTTTTTTGCTTCGAGCAAGAGTTCCAAGCCGTCTGCTCGCATTCCCTGAAAATCATAAGGTGATGTGCGCGGTTTAAACGCTCCGCCGCGAAGAATAGTCGCTCCTGCAGCTTTTACGCTTTTAGCAATAGCAAGTATCTGCTCGGATGATTCTACCGAACAGGGTCCTGCAATAATGTGGAAGTTTTTGCCGCCGAGTTTTAAGTCATTAATTTCAACAACCGTATCATCGGGGTGAAACTTACGGTTTGCAGCCTTAAACGGCTCGCTGATACGTTTGACCGAATCAACCATTTCAAGACCTGCAAGCAGATCTGTATCAACCTTGCTGACGTCACCGATCAGCCCAAGTATTGTATAAAACTCACCCTTTGAAAGGTTTACTTTAAGCCCGCGCTCTTCGAGCCATTTTGTAAGCTTATCTATCTGCTCCTGTGTGGCATTTGGTTTAAGTACTGCAATCATTGTAAAAACTCCTTGGTTGTTATAAAAACAATTATACAACCAAAGAGCTTATAACACAAGAGAACGGTTATTTTACTTGTACGGTGAAAATAAACCTTGCTCCGTTGCCGGGCTCCGATATAACCCATATCTTGCCGTTCATGGCTTCAACGATTTTTTTAGTGATAGCGAGTCCCAGCCCCGTACCACCGTACTTTCTGGTTGTTCCCGCATCTGCCTGCTCGAAGGCATCAAACAGCTTCGGCTGGTGCTCTGCAGGTATGCCGATTCCGCTGTCGCTCACTTCGAAACGTAGTTCATAATAGTTTTTTGTTTTTTCGCTCAAAAATACATTTAAGCCGATTTCACCGTCATTACCCGTAAATTTCACCGCATTTGACAAGAGGTTCATGATTACCTGTGAAAGACGTTGATTGTCTCCTGTAATTTTCAAAGGCACATCGTCACTTACAGTTACGTTTAACTTTTGGTTTTTTGCTTCTGCGCTCACGTTAATGACCGTGAGAATTTTATCAATCATATCCTGGATTTTAAACTCATCTTGTGCAAGCTCCATTTTATTTGCTTCTATCTTTGATAAATCAAGTATATCGTTGATGATAGCAAGCAAATGGTTTGTTGCTTCCTCGACTTTTTTAAAGGAATAATCTTTTCTCTGCGCATCTTTTTCTCTTTTGCCGACAGTTGTCATGCCGACTATAGCATTTAAAGGTGTGCGGATTTCGTGACTCATGTTTGCAAGAAACTCACTCTTGGCGCGGCTCGCCGACTGCGCTTTTTCCGAAGCTTTTGTAAGCTCCGTAATATCCACGGCGTTTTGCATATGCACGGTTCTTCCGTCATACCAGTTGATATAACAGTCCGTGTGGCGAATGTGAAGATCCATTTCGGGAAAATATTCATCCCATATGACTGTTTCGTCCGGTTTTTTTCTTAATTGAAAACAAGGGCAAAAATCGCACATTTTATCCAAGCCGACACGGAATATTTCATAACAATACTGCCCTATTGCTTCATCACCTTTGATACCAAAAGCTTTTTTCATATGTGTGTTCACAAAAAGCACTTCGCCTGTGTCCGGAACAGTGACATAAATAGATGTATTAAGGCTGTTGAGTATGCTTTCCATTGCGCTGAGCGTATTGCTGACCATTTCCTCGTGTTTTTTGATAACCTCGCTCTCAATAAGCTTGATTTGATTGTTTATCCGCATTTTTACTATTGCAGCGTGGAAAGGTTTTGCAATGTAATCTGAAGCACCGAGCGAAAGCCCTCTTTCTTCGGCTTCGTCATTGTCAAGCGCCGAAATGATTATAATAGGAATGTTGCGGGTTTTTTGATTTTCCTTTAAAGTTTCTATAACCTCGTAGCCGTCCATAAAGGGCATAATAATATCGAGCAAAATGACGTCCGGCATGCTTCTTTCCGCTGTTTCGAGCGCCTTGCGGCTGTCTCTTAGCGCAAGGACATCATACTGCTCTTCCAAAATATCGGTCAGCTCGATTATGTTTGATTTTTCATCATCTATAATCAGAATACTATGCTTCTCCATCTCCATTAAATATACCTTCCTATTTTATGAAAATTCATATACGAAATTGAATTTTTCTATGGCTTTTTGACAAAGTCAAAAAGACTATCCCATCTTCTTTTTACTTCTTCAAATTCTTCGAGTGCAAGGTCAAAATTGTATTCCTCTATCTGCTTTACCAGCTCCTGCGTTTCCGGTAATGTTTTTATTTCGTCCAAATGCTTCAGAATCTTTGTACTGTTGCTGCGTAAAAGCGGTTCAATAGTTTCAAGAATCTCTCTTATCTGCTTTTCATCCGTGATTTCGGGTTTATCTTTGCTTTCCTTATCAATGAGTAGCGGTGCCAGCTCATCAAGAACGGTATTTAGCTCAATTTCAAGAATTTTCCTCTGTTCACTTGTCAGGCGCTTTTCTTCCTTGAGCACCGCTTCGGCAGATGCTGCAGCATCTCTGAGCCTTTTTGCGTCTATTTGTGCGGCATTACTTTTTAGTGTATGAGCCTGTCGGTGAGCTGTTTTAAAATCACCTGCATCAATCGTTTCAATCAATTCAACATAAGCTTTTTGATTACTCTTTACAAAATTTCTTCTCAGCTTGATTCTTGTCTTATTTTCCTCTTCGCTCATGCGGTGTTTATCAACAGCTGTATAACTTTCGACGCTGATATACCTTGCAAGGCACCTCCACAGCTCATTTGCCATAAATGGCTTGCCGAGTGTATCATACATTCCGCATTGTCTGTAATGCTCAATGTCATTTGACATTACATTTGCCGTTAGTGCAATTATAGGTGTTTTTACACCCATTTCCATGATTTTTTTCGCAGCCTCAAGACCGTCCATAACAGGCATATGAATATCCATAAATATCAGGTCAAACGGTTTCTCCTGAGAATTATCCTTAGCTCCGGCACTTTTTATTACTTTTTGCAACTTCTCGGCGACAATACTGACCGCTTCTTTTCCGTTATGTGCAACAACAGTCCGCAGGCCGACTCTTGCCAGATGGTCGCAGACAACCTGTTGATTTAAGCTGTTGTCTTCGCATACGAGCACAGTTCCTTTAAAGTTCGGCACCTCAAAGTCATTTATTACTATTCCTTCAGGGATTTCGTCCGAATCACTGTCAATAAATGCAAACGATATATCAAAGCTGAATCTGCTGCCTATGTTTGGCGCACTTTCAACATGCAGCTGCCCGCCCATCAGCTCAATAATACTTTTTGTTATTGTCAGACCGAGTCCTGTCCCGCCAAATTTACGTGTAATGCTTTCGTCCGCTTGCTTAAACGGGTCAAATATCTTCTCTATCTGCTCGGGCGTCATTCCGATGCCGCTGTCTTTGACTTCAAAGCTTATCGTCACATGGCTTTCATCTGCTTCTTTTAGGGATGCCAGAAGTTTTACCGTTCCGGAATTTGTAAATTTAACCGCATTTGACAGTAGATTTAAAATAACCTGACGAAGCCTAATCGGGTCTCCGATAAGCTTCTTCCCGACGGACGGCTCGGCGTAGCAATAGAGCATGATACCTTTTTCAATGGTTTTTGGTATTATAACCGACTGGCAGTGGGTAAAAATGTTCGGCAGGTCGAAAGGAATGTTTTCCAAATCGATTCTGCCCGACTCGATTTTCGAAATGTCGAGGATATCATTAATAATTTCAAGCAGCCACTGCGCGCTTTCTTGTATGTTAAAGAGGTATTCCCTCGTTTTATGCGGAATATCCCCATATTGCGCAAGCTCCGAAAACCCTATGATACTGTTCATCGGTGTTCTGATTTCGTGACTCATGTTTGCCAGAAACTTGGTTTTTGTCCTGTTAGCTTCTTCTGCTGTTTCTCTGGCAAAGCGCTCTTCTCGTGATTTTTCAAGCTCCGCAAGGTATGCCTTATAATCCCGCAGGTCTCTTGTATAACCGAGCAAAACATCATCGCCAATATATTTAACGCGGACAAGCGTGATTTCTGTCGGAATTGGTGTTTTATCGTCAGGATTTTGGTGCATCCATTCAAAGCTGCAGCGCCCCGTTTCAAAAGCCTCATCCACAAATTTCTGCGCCAGCTCATCCGAAGGACTTCCATCGGGCTGAAACTCGGGATTACAATCACTGCGAAATCTCTCTATGTACTCCTGCTTGTTCTTAAACCCGTAAAGCTTAACAGCCGCACTGTTACAGTCAATAATGTTTTGGTTTTTATCGAGTATTTGAGTGCCAACAGGTGATGTGTCAAGCATCAGGTGCAGGCGCTCATTTGTTTCGGAAATAGCTCTTTCAAACTCTTTTGCATCGTTTATATCCATCAAAGCACCGGCTACGCGGATTGGAGTGCCGTCCTCTGCACGCAGGGTTTCACCGGTAGCACGGTAGTATGCGAAAACATTATTCTTTTTTAGGAGTTGATACTCAACATCAAACGGTGTTTGCCCTGTTCTGTCAAGCATGTGTTTTGAAAAAGCGGTAAGAGCAAACTCTCTGTCATCAGGGTGCAGTCTGTCGCTCCAGCTGCTCAAAACATCGGGGAAATCCTTTTCATCTTGATATCCCATAAGGCGCCTGAAGTCATCTGACCATGTAATTTTGTTGTATGGGTTCACAGGGTCGCCTTCCACAACCTCCATTTCCCATAAAGCAACTTTTGTAGATTTTAAAACTGCATCTAAAAGCACTAGTTGAAGCTTATTTTCTTCCATCATGCTTTCCAAACGCCGCTCTATTACTCCCGATATTACTCGTACAAGCACAATGCATGCCACTACTACACCAATGGTTATCAGCGCCCCGTACAAAATAAAAAGTAAAACCTTGTTTGTTTCTTCGGCTGTCCGGAAGCCAACAAACACCATTCCTACGATTTCGTCCCCGACACCGTAGAGCGGCGAATAATGAGCGAGAACATTTTCGCCGAAAACATCAATGTTGCCAAAGAATGACTCACCGGCAAGCACTATCTCACTGATATACTCCGCTGCTTTTTCCCCCAGTGCATATGAACCGTCAGCATTTAAGAGTGTCGAAGATACGCGTTCGTCATTTTTGAAAAATGTGATTTCGCAACCTGTGAGATTATGCAGCTTACGCACAAAATCCTGGTCGCTCAAAACGTAACCTATGGATACAGCTCCGATGATATCCCTGTTTTCATCGTATACGGGAGAGCCTGCAGACACGGCAAGAGCTACCGAAATCCCCTGCATTATATGAGCCTCGGTTCTTCCGCCAAGAGCTGCGTTTACATGCGGCAGGTGCGCGGCGTTGTCACCGATGCTTTCGGGGTCGTGTGTTCTTGCCAGAACAAAGCCGTCTTTGTCCATAATAACGCAATAGTCCATTGTAGACATTGCTTTTAGCATGTCTGCAACTTCTGCAACTCTTTCGCTTTCACCAGTTTTTAGTGCGTCAACCAGGTCGTTATTTGCCGAAATTGAGTATGAGGTAAAATATGCTACCTCTAACATATATGCAATTTCCTGCTCGACTACGTTTAGCGCAACGTCGAGTTTGTCGTTCATTGAGTTTCTCTGTTCACGGTTAAAGAGCAAAACAGAGGACGCGAGAATAGCAATACAACATATGATTATTAGCGTAATCATCGGTATTGAAATTCTCTTTTTAATGCTCACTGCGAAATCCTCCACATATGCCTGCGCTTCATTATATTACATATTATGATGAATTTCTATAGCAATTTCTACATTATATCAGCATAAATAGTGATATGTGATGTAATTACTGTTTTATTTTTTGTTTGCGGATAACTATTGCGACGGTTACTGTGGCAATGAGCGATGTTATAAGCCCGAGTGCCAGTGTGTTAATTATCGACACAAGCCCTGTTCTCGGCATTATTAAACCAAATGCCGGGTCGTCGTCCGTAGCTGAAATTATCGGAACATCGGGGATAAACCGCAGGTCAATCTGTAGAGGAACGGGTAGCCCGTTAAGCTCGACAATTATACTGCCCTCGTAGACTCTGCCGGTTTTTTGTACTGTTTCTGTTCTCCCTGCGATAACTGTTTGCAACTGTGTTGTAAAGTAGCCGTTTGCATCAGGCTTAACAAAGACAGGTTCGCCAAGTTCTCCCGTCAAGTCATTCAGATTACGTATTACAATATAATCCCAATCGACTTTGTAACCCGGGTCGGGCTTGCCGTAGACCGATGTTGCCATAACATAGGGAACACCATCGTTGATTGCAGGAACACCGTCGGCATTATTGCTTGGTGTGCCGACACCGTTTACCATAACGGTTCCGCCGACATTACCCTCTGTGACATTATTTACTGCAAGAGTCGGCAGGAACTCTACGATTATCCAAACCTCACGCGGCATACGTGCAGGTGTTCTGCTCAGTACCAATCTAATCTCACCGGTTGCAGTAAGTTGCATATATGCATTTGGAATGGTTTTCTCTTCATCTGCCCACGCAAATCTGTCAATAACATCCTGGTCTGCAGGGTCATATGAACAATCGAGAAGTGATGCTTTTGGTGTTTTACCGTCTTCTTGCAGATAGTCCCAAATTACAACCGATTTTTCTTCCGGATAACCGTAATCAATATATCTTATTGTAAAAGTGTTACCAAGAACCCAAAAACGCTCGGTATCTGCTTCCCATCTGACCGCCATAGCATCCGGAACTTTTACTTCTTCTTCCGGGTCCCAGTCACCGGGGTCATAACCACCGGGGTCTTCTACCGTAACCATTCCCCCTGCATTTGTCAGGTCAGCGGGAGTACCGATACCTTCGTTTGGTGTGCTGTTCTCGATTGAAACCAGCTTATGCGCTACGTTTACAGCTACTGCTACTGTAGGTGTTGTGTCGCCGGGTAATGTTCCCATCAGATTTTTGCTTGCATCGGGCGAACCGTCATCAAGAAGATCAAAACCTTCATTTTCAGGTTCAACTTCCTCAATCCTGTAATACCATCCTTGAGGCAAACTCGTAAGCACAAAGCTTTGCCCTCTTGTTATTTCATACATACCGGTAACTGTGGGTCTGTTTCTATGATATGTCGAGGTAGCTGTTAATGCAGGACTGTCTGCAGCTAACCACTCGGCACGAGTTCCGGGATACACATAGTAATCATGAATATACTGTGTACCACCTGTCGGATTTACAGGATCAAACGGACTTTGTGAAACAAACACTTTGAAGTTAAACTTAATAGTACCCGGACCGGCCAAGTGTTCCTTGCTTACCCATAACGAAGTAACAGAAGAAGATAAATTGTTTTCTAAGTTTGCATTTATTATATGATTTGCTTCACCTTCAGGACCCGCTCCTCTTTGTCCAAATGTACCGTTTGTTAACCTATAAGCCGGATCTCCGGTATTTTCGAGATTACCTTCATTAAGCGAATATAAGCTGCTTGAAGGCACTGTTTCTGCGACATTATACTCTTGAGGAGTTGATGAACCCGGCAGGTACATTGCCAGTGCCATCCCTCTGATTGTGTAAGACCATTTATTCCCGTCTGCACTCACAGTCCATGTTATCTCAAGCTCATCGTTTGGTATATTAACCCATGTATTGGTAGTAGTATTACGATAATAGACTTTTAACCAGTCTTTTTCAAACTCTGCAATAGTAGGTCTTATACCCAGTTTATCATCACTGTCATTCCACGTCTTTGCACCGCTAATGGTAATTGTAGCTACATTAATTTTATTTGTAACCGTTGTTGTAAACACACCATCAACATTTGCCGGAGCCGCGGTTGATGAAAAAGTATAGTATGTATAGCTTGTATCACCAATTGTACCTTTTGTCTGGTCGGTTGAATCAACTACAAATGAATCTGCTCCCTCTCCGGTAACAGCAGTCTCTATAACCCTGTACTGCCACGGGACTGCAGGAGAGACACCGGTGTTAAGCCTCGGGAGATTCTTAAACTCAACAGGTTGGAACAACTGCTCTTCATCAGCTCCCGGGTAACCTATGCTAACAGTTACTTCCGCCGTTACAACTCCGCCAACATTAACATTTTCCCACGCACCCGTTCCCGACCTTCTTTGAAGCGTAAATGTAAGTGTTGTCGGCCTTATATCATAATAATCATGATGGTCATCCCATACTTTCAGAACTTCAACATTTACCGAGTCAAGGCTGTTTTTAACGGTTGCTGTATGTGTTCTCGGCAGACTGTCTGTAATACTGCCGTTAATCGTATTTGCATTAGCCGCACCCGCACTTGTACCACCTATATTGTCAAGAGCATATGTAATTACTGCTGCCAGATAGTTGCTGTTTACAGGATTTGGTATTTCGACGACTGAATAGTACAGCTGATTGCTTGTTCCGGGTATTACGGGATTGACGCTCGTTCCTGTTAAATTTTGCCTGACCGGTAAATCACCCCATGTATGTGACCACCCGTTACCGGCGTTAATCGGCACCGGACTTCCTATAGCTGTGCGGTTTGCCGTTCCATCGACACTTGTTGAAACAAACAGCTGCACCTGCACCTCAGCCGGTCTGAACCCGAATCTGTTGCTGCTGTCGTCCCAGTCCTTTGTTACAGCTATACTCATAACCCTTGGTGTGTACGAGTTGCGTACAGTTACCACTGTTGCCAACTCGCTATGTGCAAGATTTTCAATCAAATCACTAATCGGTTGACCTGATACAGCAGTTGTTCCTGTACCTGTACCTGACGTAAACGAACCCGAAGAACCAATCTGATACACAGGCATTGTATACACAGACGGAGTGGTTATAGGAGTAACTTCCATTACATGGTAAGTACTCTCCGTGCCGTCAGCTCTGTATCTCGGCAGGTTACTGAATGTCGTAGTCCAGTTGTTTCCGGCATTAAGAGTCACAGGAGCTGAAATAACTTCGTTCGGCAAACCCAGTCCCATATCTTTAATTAGCCGCACCTCTACCGACGCCGGCCTGACACCGTCCCTGTTATTACTATCATCCCAAAGCTTGGTAATAGTTATATTGTTACGCATTTGTAAGGTGTTTGTTACCGCTACACTTCCCAGCGGTGCAGTAGTCGGGTCGCTGACACTGCTGGTGTAACTGTATGGGAATATAGGTGGTGTACTATCGGGGTCAACAAGAGTTGAACCAATCTTAACTTCCCTGACTGTATATTGATACTGCACTCCTTCGCTGTTTTCTTTCGGCAGACCTGTAAACGTGTTAGTGAAATCATTTCCATGATTTAGCGGCAGCACAAGAGTCGCTGCAGCTGTAGCCGGCACAGGAATGAAGTCTCCCGAATTGCCGAGCCTGTAATATAACTTAACTTCAACAGCAGGTCTTTGTTCGCCTCTCAAGACAAACGCACTGTCATAGTCAGTCCACAATTTCGTAACCGTGAGGTCTACTCTGCGAAGCGTATTCGTCACAGCTGCTGTATGTGTAACACCTGTTGCAACGGTTATATCACCCGTTATATCTGTATTCGCTGCACTTCCATTATAAAGAACAGTCGGATCATACGCATGTATTACCGATGACCCGTCGGCCCTGAGTTCTACAACCCTGTAATGAAGTGGCTTGCTTTCTCCCGGATACCTCGACCAGTCACCCGGGTTTTCTCTAATCGGAAAACCGGTAAACGAATGTGCAAATGATACCGCGGGCGAAGTCGCTACGACAACCCAGGAAGCTATCGGGGTACTCGGATTTGTCGTTGCTCTGAGCTCGTACATAACCGACGCAGGACGTGTATGGTCAGGTGCTCCAAACGCATCTGCTCCCGGACTCCAGCTCTTTGTAACATTAATATTCATCAGCTTCGGTTCGTAAGTATTTCGTATACGAACCTCACTGCTTGTCTCGGGTATCGGATTACTCATATCTCCTGTAGTAAAAGTACCGTCAGCGCCGATAACTTGATATGTAGATGTATATTCTACATATGCAGGAATGGTTGAAGGCAGAATTTCCTGCACCCGATATGTACTCGGTGTTGTTCCGTTTTGGTTAAACTTCGGCAGATTTGTCCACGTGTGTGTCCAGTTATTATCTGCATTTAATGTCTCGGGAGCAGAAACAAACTCTTCACTCAACCCGAAATTGCGGATAAGCACAACCTGAACCGAAGCCGGTCTTACACCATCCTGATTGTTAGCATCATTCCAAACCTTTGTGACAGTGATGTCGTTATCACGTTTCACAAGTGTATTGGTAACGGTTGATGTTTGATTAACACCACCTGCTCCCGGTGCACTCACTGTGCGCTCATAACTGAACAGTGGATTATCATTTTCTACAGTAACACCACCGATACTTACTTCTCTGACTGTATAAATGTATGCAATACCTGCACTATTCTCTTTCGGCAGATTTGTAAATGCAGTCGTCCACGGCGCTGTCTCTAGAGTATCAACTACACCATCAAGCGTTCTTGTATTTGACGTACCCGTCGCTGCCGTCCACACATTCGGGTCTCCGGTTGCAAGACGATAATAAAGCTGAAGTATAATCGGACGAGTCGGCGAAAACTGATTGGTACCAAGCGGGTCAATACCACCCGGATTACGCCAATCCTTTGTAACTGTAAGAGAAACTGTATCTAATGTATTGAGTATTGTTGCCTCCGCTGTTCCAAAAGAAGTGCTGTTCCAAATCAAATACTCTGTTGATGTATTGGTTGCACCCGAGCCTCTTACATAAGTTTCACTTTGTGTATATGCTTTTTGTGTTGTTGTTACGGGATCACAAGGCGGGTTGACACACGGTGTTTCTATAACACGGTAGCGGTAATACAAACCGCCGTGATGCCGTGCGGTTAATCCTGTCCATGTCAGAATAGGCCATTCATCTGTACCGCCGGGATTATCAATAACTCTCATTGCCGATTGACCGACGGTAAGACCGTCATCAATTGGTTTTAATTCAGAATCTAATGTTCCGTTTACAGGCACAGGATCCCAAGTTACACCGTCAACACTTCTGACAAGTGTTACATGTATATGCGACGGGCGAATACTATCTCGTTGTTCCGACCCCAGCGATGAATCAATACTTGCATCGCTCCATGTTTTTGTAAATGTCAGATTAAATATAATCTTCGAGTGCGAATTAATAAAATGATATACTTTTGATGCACCCGGGTCATCGATTGTGAATGTTTTTGTTCCGACTGGCGGAGTAGCGGGGAGAGTCGTACCACCCGAACCAGCAGTCATTGTATAATATGTATGAGCAGCCGGCTCACCGTGTCCCGTACCGACAAGCTCTGTAACTCTATAAGTACCGGTCGCTGTGTCGCTGTTTATTTGATATCTTGGCACATAAACGGTCACACCTGTACCGGCAGCTGTCTCAAACAAGTCAGGAGGAGTGCCGAGAGGTGCGGTAGGTGCAGGTCTGTCATAATGAACCTGCATAACCATGTCATCATCACCGTCGCGTTCTATATCAAACGTCATTCTCGACGGACGCAGTCCGTCACGGTTTTCTTCGTCAACCCATTGTTTTCTGATAATTATCGGAATAGTTTCAACAGTATTGATAATCTTATCATCGCCATCAGCAGTCCTTGTATACCCATGAAGAATGTTGGTAACCGGTATATCAACTCTGTTGATTTGAGTTTCAACCAAGCGATATTCTCTTGTAACCGCAGCAGGATGCATACCGCCAAATCGTGGAAGCGGATAAGAGCTGTAATCATTGTATACTATCTTTTGCTCATTATTCCCTGCTCCTGTTGCTGTAATGTTTAATAGCTCTTCTTTATCTATTGTTATAGCAGGTGCGCTAAAGTCAGTCCAAGCGTTAGAAGTAGTGCTGTCTCTGTACTGCACCTTAAAAGTTATACTATTGGGAAGCATCAAAGCAAACTCAGAGGAATCCATCGGTACTGTTACTGAGGGTGTGCCCGGCATGCTCTTTTGCCATACTTTTGTCGTTTCAAGCGGAACTGTATTTAAGACATTCCTAAAGCTTGCTATATTATCAATATTAGGTCTGTCTGCTGTTGTCGCTTCAATCCTGAAATTGCCGACTGTGGCTGTTCTTTCCGTTCCAACAACAGCTTCCACTCTATAATGGTTGCTCGGAGGAACTTCCTCAACATAGTATATATATCTTTGTCCATTAGTTGCGTATCGGTATAAGGTTGCATCATTTACGGGTGCCGGTACACCAACACGAAGTGTTGTTCCGTCGGTACCTACACCTGTAGTCTGCTCATCAATCGGATTAGCTGTCACGACATAAGACCATCGATTTTCATTTCCCGGTCCTGTCACCGGTGACCAAGCGTAGGTAACGGCATTAGTAATTTCGACAGTACTGTCTGCTACTCCAACAGTACTGCGGAAAATTCTAAGCTGAACTCCTTGCGGAGTGAGAGCAGGTCTTGTTCCAAACACATTACCCATGTCATCCCAGTCTTTGGTACCGGTAAGTCTTACATATCTCTGTGTTGGTACATCAGGTGGCGACTCTGTCGCACCGTCGTATGTATTAGCGGATGTGAATGCGTATGTTATATCAGTATCAGATGAACCTTCTGCATAACCTCCCACAGGAAGTATATTCTGCGCGAAGCCGTTGATTCTCTCTACAACGGTATATCTGAACGGGAAGCCGTTATATCCGATTCTGAGCAGATATGTTTCACCATTCGGAAGATTTCTAAAGTCTGTCGTTCCAAATGCTTGCGGTGTCGTTTGTGTATGAAGGATGCTTTTTTCACCAACTTTTATCCTGGTGCCGGGTATTACATTACCATCCTTATCGGTCATCTCCCGATAAAGGTCAAAGACCGCTGTTGGTCCCTGCCCTGCAGCAGGCATGGTAAAGGGAGCCCATGTCCACGTTTTTTGCACTGTAACGGTAACTTCCGGACCTTCTAAATCAAACTCATTTAAGACATCCATTGTATAGTCGTTGATGTATACAGGATCTAAATATCCAAGTACCGGATGAAGCTCTAATGCTCTGTATAAGTTGTATATACCAAAATTATCATACTTTGGCAGTCGCGCCTCTACAGTCGGATTGCTTTTCCAAAAGAATCTTATGGTTGTCCCTCTGTTTTCAAGTTCGGCATTATGAATAGTTTGCCCGACACCTACCACATTGCCGTCTGATAGCGGAACATTAAAAGCTCCTGCGTGATTTGTTTGACCTCTTAGTTGAAGTTCTATTACAGGATAGCCGGCGCTCGATAAAGTCCCCGGAACATTTTGCCATATTTTTCTTCCGGACATAGTCCTGTCATATACGCGTCTGTTGACGATTGTGCCGCCGTTGCCTACACCAACTATTCCCGGCTTGGCAGCATCCTCTACATCTGCTGTTATATTTGCGCCGGTATTCACTTGTCGCACAGGGACTGACGTAACGTTTTCTGCAATCCAGGCTGAATCAGACCCCAGAATTGGTGCAGCAGTAGTATCGAAATAAAACGTTTTATATTCACCCGGGCTGGGAATTCTTTCATCAACAAAGTAGAAAATCTCTTCCCCTGCTCCGTCATAACGAGGTAAATCTTCATAAATAAGAGTCCAGAAATACTCGTTATTATTACCGGTTCTGGTTTCCCAGTGATGCGGGAAATATCCATCACCGCCAACAAGCACAGGAGTTCCTCCAACACCAAGTTGGTGCCACAATCTCGGGAAAATCTCGGGACGGTGACGTAGCTCCAGAGGATTCGGGTTGATTCTGCGTTCTACATCGTACCACAGTTTATATACAGTAAAGTCACTTATTGTCTCACTTCGTTTATTGTTAAACGTATACGCATAATAGTCAGGTCGCGGTACAGCACCTGTTCCCGGTGGAGTTAGAATTTGCTTATCATGCGGGTCTTCTGTTGTATGGTCACCCCAATAATGCGTCACATCAGAGCTGACTGAATATGAATGTCCATTGATTTTATACGATGCCCCACCCGTAACAGGATAACCGTTTTCCGGATTAGAGCTTAAATCGTCTCCATCGGCATCCGTCAGGAATATCCTTGCTTCTTCAACAGTGTAATGATATAAAACACCGTTTGGGTCGTATTTCGGGAAATACCCGTCCGCACCAACATGAGGACCGGATGCTCCATCGGTTACGCTGTCCCATTCCAGATTTTCAATACTGCTTCCACCGATAATTGTGTCAACTGTATGTACTGTTGTCCATGTAGTCGTATAGTTGAGACTGCGTTTAATATCAAACTCAATCCTATGCGGATTTTCATCACGAAAATTTTCACCGCTCGAAATCCTGTCAGTAAAGCTCTTATCAATACTTATACGCACCTGTCCTGTACGAATATTTCTGAATGTATAGCTTGTGCGGTAATCTCCGCTAGGATATTGCTCCGGTGTTCCTGTTATACTATATCTTGTATTAAGCTCTGCAGCTGTATTTGTAGTTGTGTTTGCCCGTACATCATAATTATGTGCATTTGTTGTGACAGTACCGAGAAGTGTACCGAAGTTGTTATATCCTGCAATAGTCGGTATATTAGCAATCGCACTCGGTCCTGCCGGTACAACTATAGTTCCTGTATAGGTTACATTTGCACTTGTACGAAGTATTCTCTCTTCAACTGCAATGTAGTTATTAAAGTTGTAGTCATAGTTATTAGGACCGTGGCCTGCTTCATCTGTAGGATGTCTGCCTGTAAGGGGTATATGCCCAATCCAATCACTGCGTGAATTTAGTGTTGTACCACCGACTCTTGTCCATGTGCCACCGCCACCGGTTCCGCTCGGATTGTAATAAAGCCCTATTACGACATCACCGCGGCATGCCTGGTCACCGTCATCACGCCAGTCTTTGCTGACAGAAATCCATCGTCCTGTGCCGTAAGTCGGAGTATTAATAAGTGATGCTTCTACAATACCGAGTCTTTCTACTCCCTCAGGTATTGGCGGAGGTGTTGCAGGCTCTTCACGATAATTAAAGCTGAATGTATGATGATATCTGCTACGTGAAGAGGATTCTCTCACTCTATACTCAATCTCACGACCTTTGTCGTCATACCGTGGTAATCCCGAAACAACAAGCCAGCTTCCACCGGTCAAATCCCCGTCATCCGCAGCTCCAACGGGGTCACTAAGACCTTCATTTCCGGTATATCGCCATGTTCTACCTATAGGGATGGTAAACGCAGTCGTGCTCCCACTGTACAACTCTCTTTTAACAGTAGGTACACCTTCGTCATCTTCTACCCACTCCCATTCAATCTTTTTTATAAGAGAGTTATTTGGTAGTATCGGAGTCAGCGTCCCGTTTTGTTCTACACGGTGAATGGTAAATGTAACATTTGCATTGCCCCAGTTTGGATCATCACCTGTGTGTATTCCGTTCCAGATTTTTCTGACTCGTACTTCAGTATCACCAACTAATGTATTGGTTAAATGTGCGCTACCTCCCGTATATAATGTTCCTTCTGCGGCACTACTTGGTCTTTTGTCTAGATTAAATCTGTATCCGTTAATAAGAACCCAAGTTTGATTAAGCTCTCCAATGGTTTCGGTTCCGCCGGGAACCATTGTAATACTGCTTTCAGCGATTCTGTACTCGTATTCTACTCCTGAATCGTCATACTTGGGAAGCCCTGTGAACGAATGTGAAAGCTCCATTTGCTCTGCACGGAAGCCTCTGAGAACGAATGTACCGTCAGCGCCTCCGCCCTGTGTGCTCAAGTCAACCGGTGTAAAAGTATTTGCTCCTCTTGGCGACTGCCACACTGTTACTGTAACATTGGCGTTCATATCCTGCCTTGCTGCAGCAACCCATTCTTTTGTAACGCTTAAATCAACATCAGCCTTTCTGAGATTTTCGAGTGTGCCTCCGTTAAATGTTATACCGGGTGCATTTCGATCTTCCCACCATGTATTCTGATCGGCACCGGTGGGATACTTAGAACGGGAAATATACTCTCCTCTGCTGCCCGTGTAAAGTTCTTGTACATAATAAATGAATTCAACCCCGTCAAGGTCAAATCGCGGGAAGCTTGTGACATCTTTATTATCAGCGTCTTTAAAAACAATATTAAACTCTTGTGTGTCTGTTCTGAGAGGTATGTCCATACCCGAAACAGGTGATGAGTTTCTAAAACTTCTGCGGGGTAAACCTTGTGCAATTGTTTCTGCAACAGGTATATCGGGATATCTGTTTAAGAATAATCTCCCCGATGTCGGACGGTCAATACTCGGCTGTGTCGTTCCGCTTGTATCATCCAGCCATCTTTTTGTTACATCCAGCTCTACATCTCCGCTTAATGTGTTAATAATTTTACCATTATTATGAACCCACTTGCTTTCGTCTGCAAAATTATCAATGTTTTCATACTCAGCTGCATAGTATACACCCTCATCGGCAAACCGTGTTCCGACAATATCAAGCATGTTTAACTTGTCACCGGCTCCCTCCACCACACTGTATGTATATGCAATACCATGTGCATCAAATGCAGGCATGCCTGAAACTCTTATTGTCCATGTGTGGTCGGTGGTGTTGTTAGTTACAGTGACACTCACACCCGAAGAGTCGGGTACATTCAATGCACCTGCTCCTGTTCCCAGGTGCCCTCGGTCAATGCGATTTCCTGCACCAAGCTGTTGTGACAGTATTAGATTGTTTAAAAGATGGTTCCTGTTTGTAGTAAAATCAGGTCTTGTACCATATCTGCTTCCGCCGCCGGGAAGATTACCATCTTTCCACACCTTTGTGATTTCAAAAGTCTCTTTTAATGTGTACATAAATCCGGTAACACCGGCACCGGTTAAATCCGATTTTATAAAGTTATTGTCAATATAGCTTGCAGGATCAGGTACTCTGAATGAATAAATTATTTCAATTTCAGAACCCTCTATGATTGTCCCGAGAGCAGAACTATTCTCAATACCAAGCGAAGTTGGTAGCTGCGTGTATGTATATAGCCATACATTCTCATTTGCCGAACCTGTTCTGGCAGGAGGTCTGGGGGTTGTGAGCGACGGTACTGATGTTGATACTTTCCAATCTGCAAGAATATCTGCAGTTAAGTCAAAGGGTCCGACTGTCGTGCCGTCAATTTCATAGCTGTATTGCAAAATTAAATCGACTATCATAGGAGCACGCGCTGCCGGTGGAGCTGTGTCCCCATCTCCCCATCTCGGTCTTTTATTTGAGTCATTATCATTCCAGTTAATTGTTGCTCCGAATGTTCTTCTTTCGGGTGCTGCTATCAAGTCCGGTAATGTAATATCAAGTGGCATAAATAATGCCTCAACCGGTTCATTCGTATCCGTTTCTTCCTCTGTCTCTTCCGGTATCAATTCCACAGTCACATACTCGCCACTGTGAGTCACACCATTAAAAACAGTGTTAAATATACTGACAAGCCACTCTTCTCCGGCATCATCCGAAGATGACGCTGCAGGCGCGGGTGGCAGGTTATGTATATTAAATACAGCAGGTAGTGTGAAACTGACTGTATAAGTTTTAATATCGTCAACAATGTCGCTTGCTCCGTCTATACTTTCCGAAAAATGACTATGCTCTGTTTGTTCATTACATACCTGCTCTGTTTCATCACTTTGGTATAGGTCGGATGGTTCGCCTTCGAAGCCGAGGTCATCAGGTTCATCTGACCCTGTTTCGTCGGCGCATGACGTACAGCATTCGGAATCACCATTTTGCGTGACGTACAAATCACCCGGCTCTGCGGAGCCACCCTCTTTACTAAAGAGGGCAGGAGTTTCATCCAAATATGCCAAGATTGTCCCCGTTTCATCAACGACAACATATCCGGGGTAGTTTTCTCCTCCGTCAACGCCTACTGTAGAAGCCACATACACTCCCGGCACAGCTTTTAAGCCATCGGGTAATAACACTTCGACAGGAAAAGCCCCGATTTCTGCCGTAAACTCATACTTCGCCTGCATTTGTGCATCTACACCAAGCTGCATACCATCATATATGCTGCTCCCGTAATATAAGATTTCGGGATACATCCACAGATTACTGTTTACCGGTTCATTTACAGGCTCTGTTACCGCTGTTGCACCCATAGAAAACGGAATAAGCTGGAACACAAGAATTGTGACCAGCAGTAGTGCCACGGCTTTCTTCAAACGTGTATTCACCCGTCCAAGCCCGCTTGTTATCATATTCATCGGAGCATTTTTCTTCTTTACACTCTTTACACTATTAAATAGCTTATTATACAGTATATAACGTCTCATTCTAATCAATTTCATTGGTCAGAGACCAATTAACCTTTCGTTTAGATGAAATCTATCGCATTTTTCGACATTTCGACGTATATATTAATACATATAATGAGTGTCAAGTCCGTGTCATTTCCATGATAATCATTTCGTCATTTTTTCCAAATACGCATTGGTAAACTCTGCCCATGAATATTGTGCCATAAACTCTCCCGTGTATTTATTGACAGCGTCGGCGTTGGCGTCAAGAAAGTCATATAAATCACATGAAATTTTATCGGGTAAAATAGCTACCAACCCGCGTTGTTTTACGAAAATATCATCAACTCCGGCGCTTTTTAACGTCTTTGATAAATCCAGCATTAAGTGTCTGTATTGATTTTGCAAAGCAGAGGTGTTTGGCTTTTCCTCCCAGATGACGGCTATAACCTCATTATTGCTGCACAGCGCTCCTCTTCGCATGATAAGGTACGCAAGCAGTTCTTTTGCTTTCATCCTCGAAAATTTAAGCGGTTTACCGTCTGCAAAAATTTCAAAGTTACCAAAGGTTTGCACGTGTATCTTTTTGGACCGCTGATTCTCCTGTGTTTTAAGCCGATATCGCAAATGCTCTACGGCTTCAAGGACAGCTTCACCCGAAACAGGTTTCATCAAATATCCGCTGGCATGCAGCGCATATGCGTCAACAGCATATTGAGAATACCCTGTCGTAAAAATGATATTAATTTTTCCGTATATCTCTTTAAGTTTTTTGGCAAGCTGCAGACCACTCATCCCACCCATTTCAATGTCAAGAAATGCCAAATCCGGTTTGTCCGAGCCGTTTTCGGAGGCTCTGCACACATACTCCAAAGCTTCGCTCGGCTTCATAAAGCCGGTTATTTTTGCATCCGGCAGCACACCTTCTACAGTACGCTTTAAGTTTTCCAAAGGTAATCTTTCATCGTCAACCATTAAAATGTTCATTCCTCTATTACCTCTTCTTCCGCTTCTTTAACTTCTTCCTCTTCTTCTTCCTCTTCTTTAACCTCTTCCTCCGGTTTTGGAATTGCTATTGTAACGGTAGTGCCAATATCTTTTTTGCTGTCTATGCTTAAATCACCGTTACACATTGCAGCAAGGCGGTTTTTTGCATTTTCCAATCCTACATGTATATAGTTTTCCTTAAGCCCTGTCACGTCAAAACCAACACCATTGTCGGTTACCGTGATAATCACATCATGCAACGTTTCTTCTGTTTTTATTGACACGGTTCCGCCTTCTTCACGCTTTGTGACGCCGTGCCTCACAGCGTTTTCCACTATCAGTTGGAGCGTCAGTGCGGGTATCAGGAAATTTTGCGCTTTTATGTCATATTCTATCTTCAACCTGTCTTCAAACCGCCGTTTTTCGAGGGAAAGGTATGTTTTTACATGCTGCAGCTCCCTTTCAAACAGAATCGGAGTTCTCAGAGACAATGAGTCCAAATTACCCCTCAGATAGTTTGAAAACTCCTCTACTGCCTCACTTGCCGTCTCCGGACTTGCAATGCAAAGCTCTCTTATCGCTACCAGCGAGTTATATAAAAAGTGCGGTTTTATTTGCGAGAGCATGACCGAAACTCTACTCTCCGCCAGCTCATTTTCCAGCTCATGCGCCTGTTTGGACAGTTCGTTTTGGATAATGGCGAAATAGAATACGATAGCGACGGTTATAGAAATCAGGTTTACCGGCGTGCCTTCCACCAGCATATGAATTGTCACGCCGAGCGCCGGGATCACTAAGTATGTTATAAGGGTTAAGAGTTCTATCTTTTTCAGGTATTTTCTTTTGACAATAATAATTGCTATGTTTATCGCCATGCATATAAAGGTGAAAATATAGCTGAAAACAAACAGGTCAGTACGAATCAGTTGATTACTTTCATCCAAGATTATTGTAAAGAAAGCAAACGGCTCAGCTATAATGAGCAAAATATCTGCTATACATACAGCAACAGCTATAAGTGCTACATTTATGATGCGTCTTGAAACAACAGTTTTTTCTTTTAGTATAGTTATAACCAGCTGTGTATAAAGTATCAGCATAACCGGTCCGCACGATGCTTTAATACACTCTGTAATCAAAAGCGGGATAGGGTTATTGCCATAAATGTTATTTAGCAAAAACCATATGATGCTTGACGAGAGCAGAACAAGATTAACAATTATCATGTTTATGAAAATTCTGCTGCTTTTTGACTTGGCTCTTTCACTCAGTGTTACGGATATTAAGATTATCACACTGATAACAAGGCAAAATATAGCAGTAAATATGTTAAAACCAACGAGTGTATTCACCTAATCACCCCGACTACTACCAGCCTCGCTTCATCAAAATCATATGCACAGGTGCAAAGGCTTACTATTTGGTCGTCTGCGCTTACTATCACGTCACTATTTATCAGCGAAACACTTCTAATGTGTTTTATATATTCCAAAAAAGCATCATCACTAGCAAAACGAATCGGCGGGTAGTCCTTTTCCGAATGAGCAAGATGCACGGCAAAAATAACTATCTCGTGGTCAGCAAATGGTGTATAGAGATGAATTACGGGGTTTTCGGCGAAATAAGCTTGCCTTCTGTAATTCTTCAAACTGCCGAACATTTCCCGCTCTTGTGATTCATGTCCGTAAATCAAGATACTTCTGTCCGAAAAATCGCTGTTGTTTCGATAGTCCATAAAAATGGATCCGCTTCTGTGGCTCTTCCCATCCGGCAGGCGTCCCAGAAAATATGTGTTGTTTGAGTACTGCATCACGGGATAGTCAATTTCTCCATTCGGAGATTTAATCCATGCGACTATGCCGGGAAATCTCTCATTTAACTCGTCAAAATCGACATAGGGTTGCCACTCTTCTTGCAGATTTCCGGGGCCTCCATGGAGGCCATGGTCATTCGAACCGCTCCCTTGACCCGAGCCGGAAGAGCCGTCATCTTGACCACTGCGCGGGTAAGTCTCGATATCCGACAATAACCCGGTATAAAACGATTGACTCTGCTGATTTATCAGCAGCTCACGCACAAGCAGGCCTGCAAAAATAACAACGGCTAAAATGCAAATTACAAGCACTGCTTGCAGAATTATATGCTTTTTTTCTGCGAGTTTTTTCATTTTTTGAGTATAACACGATGTTTTGATTATAACAAGATAGTCTGCCTTAAGCGTTTTGTCACTATTTTGCCCTTTAATTGTTGATTTAATACCCCAATATAAACGTTTAAGCGTTGATTTTTCACACTATATATGGTATAATGGGGTGATATTTTTGGCACTCTGACATGTATGTCATTGACAGTATGTCATATAGACATGATTTTCTGAAAGTGAGAATTCTATGCAAAAAACAAAAAAAGTAATAAGCAAAATATTAATTGCCGTATTTTTACTTCCGGCAATATGTATACTACCACTGACTGCCGACGCAACTACACCCGGCTATGAAATTGATTATGAAAGCAGAGTATCGGACCCGGACACTTCGGGTTCTTCTTTTATGGGCTTTCTGGATATACCGTGGCTCCATGACGGCCGCATTTGGGCGGATAAATCTGTCAATGTCCGTATGGCAGCGGGTGCAAATGACTTCGATGTTACTCTTTCTGCTTTGAGTCAATCCTTTATGATCTCGGATGCTTATGTAGTACCTGCAGATACTGTCTTTATTATTGACGTTTCAGGCAGTATGTATCAAGAGAGCATCAACGGGCGACCGCGTGTTGCAGTTCTTGTTGATGCACTCAACGAAGCTATCGGTATTTTACTTGATGCAAATCCCGAAAACAGAGTTGCTGTTGTCGCTTATGGCGGAGGTGCTCCCGGCACAGGAGATTCAAGAGGTGTAGAAATTATTCCTCTCGGACGTCCTGTTCTTACCACAGACGCAACAAGTTTCTTTTCACACAGAGTGTCCGGATCGAATCATTATATCGATGTAAATACAACAAACAGACAAATCGCTTCTGTAATTGTCCAGGGTTCCACACCCACTCAATGGGGAATATTACTTGGTGCAAATGTTCTGACAAGTGCGACAGATCGTACAATTCCCGCACTTAATCCTGCAGGAGATCCTGTTATTGTAGGCGGCATACCACAAACGGTTACACGCAAACCCAATATTATTCTTATGACAGACGGCGAGCCGACTATGGCTTGGAACGATTATTTGTTTGCAACAGACCCGACTTCTACAAGCCAGGATTATGGTGACGGGAGTTATGGTGAAACAGGTGTCAGCCTGCTCACTATTTTAACGGCTGCACATAGGAAAAGACTTGTTAGTCTATACTATTACGCTAATAACCCCGCTCACCCCGGTGCGTTAAACGGCATCGGACCGGGAACTGTTGGTTTTTATACCATCAGTCTCAACGACGACCCTCCCCCTCCGCTTATTTCGGCAACAATGTTTCCGTTTAATCCTTCTAATACCGCTGCTCCCGGTTATGCCGACGCCGCTTTACCTACTGAGGTAAATATAGATACTCTCGGCGGCGATTACCCATACCCGGATCCTCCCGGAACCGGACTAAACATTTCCATGGGTACCCTTTTGCGTAATTTCGCCGCAACACCCGCTACCCCCATAACCTTTGCCGCACAATGGAGAAACCCCACAAGTTATGTGCACGGAACTTATGTATGGCGGCCTGATGTACAAGCAACAAACTCATTAACTACGCCTCTGACTCTTACAGAGATTGCTTATGCCGATAAATTTTTCCCTGCAAACGATTTGCAAACGCTGCGTGATGCTTTCGCCGAAATCACTACTGATATTCAAAGAGACAGCTATAGTGCTGTAACCGCTGTTCCTCCGGGGGCAGATGCGTTTGGCGGATATCTTGTTTTTTCCGATGTTTTAGGTGAATATATGGAGTTTAGAGGCGTCACAGGTTTTGAGTTTGACGGTACACTCTACAACAGAGCCGGGTTTGCACCGGCGATAATAGGCAACATAAGCAGCGCAAGAGATCGTTATGAAGATATTTTATATCACCATCTAAACTACGGAAATCTGGACATTTTTGGTGTCCCAATTGATTCTTCACGTTTTGTCGATGCAGCAACGGTTACAGCTCTAATCACAGCAAATATAGAATCAGGCTATACGGCGGCAAATAACAGTATTAAATACTATGCCAAAGCAAACAGGGACTTTGCAGGGAGTTTTTATAATCTCGACGGAACATTAGCCTCAATACCTTCGGGTGCAGTAGCTACAGTAGAGGTTTATCCGATGTGGGGAGATATTGGTACTCCTGTTCTTCCGGGCGGAGAAACCAATTTAATGCATATAACCTTCCATGTGGTTACAGTACTTAATAACAACACTGTTTTCAAAGAAATTTTTAGTGTCGACCCCGCCACCACCGCTTTTGACCGTACATTAAACAGGGGAGATCAGATTATCCGCTGGTATATCCCCGCAAGTTTTATTCCGCAACGTCATTTAGCTCACAGTACAGGTGTTCTATCCGGAAATGAACAACCTACCCGTGTACATTATAGGGTCGGATTAAACGAAACACTTATACGTGCGGGTATTTCGTCTGCTTATACAGACAAACACACTGTCGGGAATCAATTGTACTTTTATACTAACCGCAACCCCGATAATGTAACTCTGGCAATATATCAGCCTCATATCCTAAATCCGTTTTATCAACCCGGCCGTCCCGGTTATGATGACATCAGAGGAGTATTAAAGTCTTCCAATCGAACCCGTACCGCACCTCTTGTTTCAAGAGGCAGAGTTTTTGGTAGTTTGGTTGGTGAACGGACAAATATTATACAGCTTGGCAATAACGGCCGTTTGACCATTACTTTTGAAGTTCCTCCTGTGCCACCTACTCCGCCACCAAGCCCGCAAACAGGAATTACTCAATCTGTAGCACCTTACATTGCTGTAGTAATTGGCATTTTGCTTGCAGGCAGCGGGTTTGTGTTTATTATCAGAGACAAACTATTTTTCCGACGGAAAAATGATTAATTAAAACTTTTATAGGGAGCTGTTGTACTATTTTGCAACAGCTCTTTTTTATGTATTTATTGTTGTAAGATAATAGTATGTAATGTATAATCAGCTTTAAATAATATATTTTGAAAGGATGATAATTTGACTATGAGATGTAATAATTGTGCACAAGAAGTGTCTGATAATATAGCGTTTTGCAACTTTTGCGGAGCGCAGCAGTCCCAGATGCCTCAGCCGGCTCCGCCACCGCAGTATCACCAGCCGCAGCATGCGGCTGTACCGCCACCGGTTCCGCAACAGTACCAGGTACCTCCCCCGGCTCCACCGCCTCAGTATCACCAGCCGCAGCATGCGGCTGTACCACCACCGGTTCCGCAGCAGTACGCTCCTCCCCAGCCGCAATATGCGGCTGTACCTCCACAGTACCAAGTGCCACAGCAATACCAGGTACCCCAGCCACAGAATATGGCCCAGCCACAGAATATGGCCCAGCCACAGAATGTGGCTGTTCAGTCGCAACAACAGTACTATGCTCCTGTTGCACCAAAAAAGAAAGGTAGTGCCGGTAAGGTTATTTTAACTCTTACCTTGGTTCTTGTCCTTTTGGCAGGAATCGGTATAGGTCTTTATTTCATCCTCGGAGGCGGCGCTCCCGCCACTCCTGAAGCAGCAGCAGAAGTATGGATTTCTTCTGTTATCGACGGAGATATAGAAAAAGCACTGAATAATACAGCGCTTGGAAATGAAATGTTAGACTTGGCAGTTCGTCAGGGATTAGCTTCATCAAGACGTGACGCGTTGCAATTTGTAGAAAACACAATGTTTGGAGCTTTGGGCGGATCACTGGTCTCTGCCGGTTTAGATTTATTTGGTGTTAAGTTTAACGCATCACCTGCAAAGGATGTCACCGGTTCTTCTTACGAAAGAGCTATACGTGATTTAGAAGGCTGGGTTGGTTCCGGTGATGCTATTTTTGACGAAGCTGTGCTTGCGCTCAGCATGAATATAACAGAAATTAAGCAAGTCGGTATAGGAATCTCTGTATTAGGTGGTCTTTTTGACCTTCCTACCGACGAACTTATTTCATTATACATAGCCCGCATAAACGGAAAATGGATGGTATTACCTATAGGATTTTAAATTGTGGAACTGGGGGGAATTGAACCCCCGTCCGAAAGCGTTTTAATGCAAAATTCTCCGGGTGCAGACAATTATTGTGTCTCGCAAGCGAGCCCTTTCCCTTCCTGTAGCGCAAACTGTCACGCGTTTACAGGTCGGTAGCTTCATTGTTCATGACGTAGGCAAAGCTTACTACGTTCAAGTTCCCCACTTTTCCACGCCCCATCCCGGACCGTGGGCCTTCCGGGTGGGACGGGCTGCCTTAAGCGGCTGCCAGAACTACGTTATCGTTGTTCTTTAATTTA
>Ga0123356_10001171_pt1 | contig 29024 bp, 41 predicted proteins | sample TergutEmb28metaG_2_FD_92546 | JGI IMG/M metagenome (GOLD analysis project Ga0123356, IMG submission 92546) | Embiratermes neotenicus P3 segment gut microbial communities from Petit-Saut dam, French Guiana - Emb289 P3 | ecosystem: Host-associated > Arthropoda: Insects > Digestive system > Gut ...
ATGTATTCACCGATCCCTTACGGAAAGAAGACTTCGATGCCAAACATAGCAGTTCTGAAGAAGATCGATTTATTGCAATTGGTGTTGCTTTAGAGCGTCTGCTGTTTGTCAGTTTCACAGAACCGGATGCAGAAATAATTCATATTATTTCTGCCCGAAAAGCAAAAAATAATGAAAGGAGATTTTATTATGGGCATAGTTAAATATACTCTTAAAACTCTACCTCCAGTCAGTAAAAAAGAACTTGAGCGAGTTGATGCAATAAAAGATGAAGATATTGATTGCTCAGATATTCCGGAAATGACCGATTCCTCCAATTTTCGCCCTTGGGAGCATCGCCAGATGTTTAAGCCTGTGAAGGTTTCTGTTACCTGTAAACTGGATGCCGATATAGTGGCATGGCTAAAGCAAGATGGCAAAGGTTATCAGACACGGCTTAATTCTATCCTTCGGCAGGTTATGGCTCATGCCTAATAAAGTGTGGATAGCGAAGGAAATTATATAGTATTCAAAATACCTATGTTATTACCTTTTCCGGTTATTTAAGATTTAATTGTTTGTGAAAAATTTATTAGCAAGGACAGGACTCGAACCTGCGACCTCCGGGTTATGAGAGCAAGCCGCGCTCTTAACTCTATTTGTCTTTACTTATCTTTATATGACTTGTAGAGGGGTATTGTCAAGTAAGGTAAAAGGAAGGTTAAAGAAAACAACTCACTATTTTTCTACCTGCTCTGTTTCTTGAAACATTACAGGCATTTTATAAGATTATTAGATATACCCCGTTTCCCGTAAAAAATTATCAAGCCTAATTTGAAAGTCAAATAATTCCTTTACCGTCTCGCTGTTCAATTCAACTCCAGGGAAGGGAATTATTTTTGATTGTGTCCGCTGTATCATTTCCGGGGCTTGGGTTTTCTGTTCCTGATTACTTTCTGTTTGATACTTTGCCAGTCCCATAGTTATAAGATGTCTGATAAACTGTGATGGCCGCTTTGCGGAATAGCTGCTTTGTTTATGCGCTTCCATTATTTGATTGTTTATGCTGTCTGGTATATCTAATTGATATTTTTTCATGTTCCCTCCTATCGCGGATTAAAGCCAAGATTGGCAAGTTCTTTTTGTGACTTCTCAATTGCGCCTATTATCCTGTAGGCTTGGTCTTTGTCGTTTCCGCCGTCCGTACATTCAAGTATACGGTCAAAACATAAACGTTTGAAAAACAATGCCAATTCGTATTTTTCTGTATCTGTTAAATTTTTCATACTTCTACCCTGTAAGGCTTGTATGACCTCCCTGTTATCGTTGGTTGTATTTTCAATTTGTATTCAAGCAAGCCTAACATGAAAATATAGTGTAAAAAGTCTTTTTCAGTATGTTTATAAATTGTTTCCCTGCTGTTGAATAAATGCCTTGCGGTTTCTACACGTTCCGCAATGTCCGGGTGTAGCGATAATACGCTCATAATGTTACCCCCTGCGGGATCATAATGTTGGTATCCGGTAAATAAAGCCCATCAATTAAAGCGGTTATGTCATTTCCAGTGTCATAATACTGCTGTGCAATGTCCCAAAATGTCTTTGAATATTTGTGTGGGCTTTTTATATGGCAAGGTTTTATAAGCCCATTATTTTTTAAAAGCCTGTAGACTTGTGGTGTCATTTCCTGGTGCACGAAAGACACGGCGTTAAAATGTACCATTTCTTTTTTATCCGTTACCGGTTGTAAACTGATTAAAATGTGCATAGTGATTCCCCCTGTTAATATTCGCATTGCCCGGCAATTAAGCCATCAATTATTTTTACCGCCTCGATGGCTGACAGAAACCAGCCATGGAAGTTATGCCCGACAACATAAAACTGATATATGCCGGTTTGGTGTATTGTGTAACCCTGATAATCAAAAATCATAGTTCCCCCGGAAGTGAAAAAGATTTTTCCGCTAAATTATAAAGGCTGTTTAATTCCTCGCTTGAGATAACGCCTGTCTGATAACTCGATGTTTCGTAGAATAAAAACATCTTACGTGTGAATTCGCGCATTTCTTGTACTTGTGTTTCAAATGGTTTTTCCAGTGCCTCTTTCATACGTTCAAAAGTTGCGTCTACTTCTTCGGCAGGCCAGAAGGCAATTTGCCGTAATGATTCGCAGTTTATATCTGCCATAGTTTACCCCTTGCCGATATACGGCGGTTATTATTTCCGGGGCTAATACCCCGGCAGTGTGATTTATACTGCCAGCGCCAGCCTTGCGCCGAAAATATCACCTGATAAAATTTTGAGAATAGGAAAGTTTGATCCGATGGCGTTCACTACTGCGGTAAAAGTTTTCGGAATGTACCCGATGGTAAAAAGTCCCTTGCCATAATTAACACCTACTTTCACGGCAATAGCGTTTTTATCAAACTTGTTTTCCGGTTCTGGTACAAGGACAGTTCTTATTTGCGCGGGTTCGTATTTGGCAAGCCTCTTTAATGCCTCTTGGCGGTTCTCAAAAGCAACACCGTTAACGCAGATTTCAATTTCCGCTTTCTTTACCAGTTCCCATGCTTTCACAAATGCAGCCCTGCGGTCGCCGTCAAATTTCGCTGTCAGTCTGTTTCCCATTGCCATTACTTTTCTCTTGGTTTCGATTGTCACTTTCATTTTGTATCTCCTTATACTTACATTATAACTCACAAGTTATAATGTGTCAAGCGTTTTTATGAAAATTTTATTAATTTTTTTATGGCAGTTTTTTGTTGATTTTAATATATTTATAGGTTAGAATGTCCGATAGGTATGTTATGCAAGGTTTAACAATAAAAGAAATGGCTCAAAAATTAGGAATAAGCCCAAATACAGTAAAACAAAGATTATTTCAGCGCGGTATAAAACCATTTTGTAAAGATGCGCTATATGACGTATCTACTCTTGATCAAATAAGTGATTTTCAGCCCAAAGGATTCCAGCCTAATAATACGCTTGCTAAAAAAAAGGTTGCTAAAAAAGCCGTTCAAGTAAAAACCGCAAAGAAACCAGCGGCAAAGAAGGGTAAGAAATAATTCCGGACTTACACGATAAAATAATTTTAAAAACTTTCATAAAACACTTGACAGGTCATACAAAATGTATGACAATATAAGTATGAAGTTGTCAGGGATTAATTGGACAGAGGATAAAAACACTCTTAACAAGAAAGATCATGGGTTAAGCTTTGAAGCGGCTCAATATGTTTTTACCGATCCCGAAAGACTTGAACGATTTGATCGCAGCGAAAATAACACGTCTACAGAGGAACGGTGGCAGACATTAGGCATGGTCGATAAAGTTCTTTTTGTAGTCTATACGGAGCGCGGAACTGATAAGCATATTATCACCGCGCGTTTGGCAGATAAAACTGAGAGGAGAAGTTATCATGGGTATTACGAAATCGACGGCAAGGGGTGGTCAAAAGCTACCTAAAGAGGTTATTCGGGAAGTAAGGCAAGCCGCTCGGCGGCCTATCAATTATACGGCAGACGCGCCGAAATCAACCCCGGAAGCTTTAAAAGAATTTGCTATGCAGCGCGCGGAAATGAATAGGCAAAAAAGACGGCAAGCGGTTACGATTCGCGTCCAGCCCGATGTCTTGGAAAAATACAAGGCTTTAGGCAATGGCTATACTGGTATCATGGCAGATGTACTAAAAATAGCTGTTAATGATCCGGCTATGCTTGCCGCTGTAACGAAATAATAAGCGAACATCTTTACTCTTTTGCCGTCTTGTCTTATTTCGGCGGTCAGTGTCGGAAGTAAAACAAATTAAGTAATTGCTTCCAACCGCCAACCTTTTTTAATCTTACTGCGAGCTTTTGCCCCGGTGCAGTATTTTCTGTTGTATGCTTCCATGTGTTCATCAAGTAATGACAACAATAGCAAGGCAGTGGTGCTTTGTAGAACGCCTGTATTTGCGTCTTAAAGGGCTTCTATCACATTTTCCGGGGCTTTACCGTTTTTTGTTGTGTGGGGGTGGGGGGGAGTACGATAACAGGCTTTATATCGTCTCCACGCAGGAATTCGGCGGTCTTTTTCCAGTTTGTTTCTTCGCTGTCACCTTGAACTAATAGTTTGCCGTTCAGTAAATCGTTAATGAATTCGGTTTTGTTTTTTTTGCCAAAAATGATAGCGGCGCATTGAAAAAACGTATCTGCCGCTTTATCGCGGTCGGGTAGTATGTAAAATAATTGGTTGTCTTTGCCCTTGTATGTTATATTGTCAATGCACCTTCGGTTTCTCTCTGATATTTCATCAAGCGGTATAGCCTCAATGGAATACTCCCATGTACGCTCCTCCCATGTGCCGTCCGGCAGTTTTATCTTGTAAGGATTTTTTACAGTCTTTTTAACCTGTCTGTAAAAGTCCTTTATATCAAAAAACATCCTGTCGATGCACATAAATGTAATTCGGTAAATAAGTTCCTTCATGCCCTCTTTTGTTTGTCCCAAAACTTCGTCTATTTTGTTTGATATTTCCTGTTTGCGTTTTAACTGATAGCCGTAAATAACTGCGTTTTCCGGTTTGTAACCAGCGCGGACGGCTGCGCGTCCGGCGTTCATAAATGCTTCGGATTTTCGATTGCAATACCAGTAAATAAAGGCGTTTTCTTTTTTGTTGAATTCCTTCCCCATCGAGGGAATAGGCGATCCGTCCGGCAATGTGGAGACTTTTTTTCTCACGATGTTTTTTTTCGGTGTCATATCCTGTACCTGCCAATAAACTTTATGTTTTGGGGTTTTCGTTGTTTATAGTGATAGCCTGTTCCATAACCGCCCTGGACTCATGCTTCAATGCCCAGGCTTTTCAAGTAAGTCTGCGTGATCTGTATTCCGGCATGGTTCAACAGTTTTGAAAGCCTGAAAATGTCCTTGTTTTTCCTGTATTCGTTTATTGCGTAAAAGTGCCGGAAGTCATGGCAGCTATAAGGCGCGGCGATCTCCCCCGCTTTGTATAGCTTGCCGATGTAATAATTGATCCGCCCTTCAATGGCGTTTGCGCTGTTTTTCGTTCCCTGCTTTGTTTCCCATGCAAAAGGTTTTTTAATGTCCAGCCCTGCGGTGTTGATCGCCTTAATAGCCCCGGACGGCAGGGTGATTCCATCGGCGTTGTTTTCAGTCAGCTTTTTTCCCTTGCTTTTGCCGTGATAACGGTTGCCCTTCAATTCCAGTGTGATCAACGCTCCGGCTCTTAATCCTCTTGTCGCCATGGTGATAACGATAGCGCGGTCAACCGGTGGCAGGCTTGCAAGGATTGTTTTATAGTCTGCATCGGTCGGCGTGATTGTCTCTTTTTTGCTTTCCTGTGGCGGTCTGATTTTCGTTCCCCTTACCGGGTTTTTAACTGCGGCGTGATACCGTTCAAGGAAAGAGTAAAACGCGCTTATGGCCGCAATGTCCCTGCGTGTAGTGGCTGCGGACTTGCGCTCCGCTTTTAATGCGCGTATGAATTGATCCGCCGTTTCTGCGGTCAGTTCCAGCGGGTTTATGTTTTCCCTGTTTGCCCATGATTCCAGTTTGACCAGGGCGGCGGCGTATGCTCTGCGTGTGTGTTCGCTTCGCGTATCGCTTAAAAAGGTTTCCCGCTTTTCGTTCCAGTCTATACCGGCAAGGTTTACGGCGGTGTTTAACTCTTGCGTCAACCGCTGCGTCATTACCAGCTTTGCGATCATTTCCAGTTGATCGGGCGATAGGTCGGCAAGGTTCGGCGCTTCCTGCTTAATCCGCAATGCCATTTCCTGCGGGCTTCCTACGGGTGTGGCTGTAATTCTCTTTGCAATGGCTGTCATGGTTTCCTCCCTGTCAGGTTTCTTTTTCATACCCTTATTTTCGGCATTTCTTAATCCTATGATAAGATAACGTTATCATAAGTTTTCAGGGAAAGCAATAAAATAAGGCTGTATTGCGCTGTGGCTTGCCTGTGGCGCGTCTGTTTCCTTGCATGGTGTGTTTCCTGTTCGGGGCTGTGTGCGCCTCTCTACGGGCTTCTATTGCGGTGTTTTGTTTCAGGTGGTTTTTTAGTTGCCGAGCATTACTCGATAACTGGATCACCTTGCCGATGTCAGCAACATGATCGTGGCTCTTTCCGTTCCCTTGCCTGTATCATTATCGAAGCGGCGGGTCTGCGTAGCGCAAGCGCAGCCGTCCCGCCGTGCCTTGCGGTGCCGGATATGCGGCGGTTTGTTTTAACGCCCTCTTAATGCTTCATTTTTTCAACAGGGCAGCATAAAGAAAAATACCGTAACCATCGGCAGCCGTTGGGATAATGCTTTCACCTCCGGGGCGGGTCTGTGGAGCGTAGCGCAGCGAAGCGTAACTGTCCCGCTTGCTTCACGGCGTGAATAAACGCCTCATTACGGAGTTTACGGAAACCATGCATTTCGCATAATTGCTTAGGTTGGCGAAGTGCGCGGTTTTTAATCTTGTTTTATTTTGCGGTTTCTCTTTTCGCTGTGTTTTCCGTTCGCATTTCGCTAACCGTCAATTGTGCGATGTGCGGAAAGCCGATAACGGCGGCGCGGTTGGTAACGTTTCATGCAGGGAACTTTTCGGCGGACTTTGCCGCGGACATACAGAATAGCTAGGCATGAAAAGACAGAAAAAAAAGGGGAAACTGAATGTTGAAAAAGCGGCTGCTCCGCCATTAAGGCGGGGCTGTAAGCCGCCTATTGGATATTATTAGAATATATTAGGGAATCGCCGAATTTGTATCACCTGTTCCGCTAAAATGTATCACCTGTTCGTGTAAAAAACACCTTATTTGTTTTTCTCTTTCCGGTTGCCATAATAAATAATAATGTCCCCACTCGGCACGTTTTCAATCCGTGTTATAAGGTTTCTCGGTTTTGTATCCGGCGCGTTAAGAATTCCCACCCTGCATACTTCATTTATCGCTATGGCAAGGAGATTCAAAAAGGATTTCGCTTCGTCTGGGTTTCTGTAATAGTCAGTAGAATTTCCCTGTTTGTCTTTTATTGTCTGAATATACTGCGGAGCGCAATGTTTCAAAACTTCAATGCCTTTAAGCCTGTACTTTGCGTCTGAATTGTCATGCAGCCGGAAGTAGTTTAAGAGCTTGTAAATAACCTCTACGGAGATCGCGCCAGTAAGCGGCTGCATATCCGTTATGTCTGTAGAATCTCCGTGTTTTTGCATGAGCTTCTGAAGCTGGTTTTTATCAACAAGTCGGTTTAAGCCGGTATCCGGCTCCATGAAAATAAACTTTTTCTCAAACGCTTTTTCAACAGCTTTCAGCTTGGCAAAAAAAGCCTTCGGAAAATCAATGTACCTGTTGCCGTTCTCTTTAACATCTTGAAAAAGACACTTCAAAAAAAGTATCTGAATTTCAGCATGGGTTTCTTTCCCTAATTGTTCCGCGCCACGTTTCCCTTTTTCCGATAAAGCGCGTTCACGGTTTCCGGCTTTGTACGCCAATACTACCGGCATAGCGTAAAGGCTTGTATTCTCATCAACCGCTATGAGCTTGTTTTGCTTAGACGTATCCATCCTGTAAAGTTCATTCTGCAAGTAGCGCATTTGTCCTGTGCAGCCGTCAAGCGCGAAGTCAAGAAACTTTTCATAAGGAATGGTAACGCTGTAATAGTTGTCTACCTCGATAATGGCTTTTTTTGCATGGGTGCAAACATAAGAAATAACATCAAACAAATAAGGGTAAGCCCCGGAAAAATTACAGGTTGCCCGTGATACACTGATTTTTTCCTTGTGGATTTTACCGTTAAGAATCATGTCGCCGTCCGGCGTGTATGAAACTTCTTTGTAATATTCAACTCCGTTTTCGTGCCGCTCTTTATGGAATAACTGCGGGGTTGTGATCGCTTGCGCTATTTCTCTTGGCATTTGTTCATACCTCTTATTTATCATACTGTACTCCAGTTAAAATCTGATCCAGTTCCTTCGGTTTCTTCTTGTTCCATAGTTTCCGTATTATTTGCTTTTTTTTTACTTGCGTCTTTGTCCGGGGCGGTCAGTTTACCGCTGTATGCCATGTATTGATAACCCGGTATCCATTTCAAGCTATGGCCAGTTCCTACACCTGCGCTGCTGCGGGCTTTCGTAATTCTACATGACAGTTTTTCGTTTTCGCGTATCATCTTGATCAAGTTCCATGCTGTTTGTTCGATGTCGCCGCTTTCGCGCCAGCCTTGCGTATCGTCTCCCTTGTTTCCGGCTTTGCGATCTTCCCTGCCTAATTGCGCGGCGGCGATAATTACGGATTCCGTTTTCTCTGCTGTGATTTTTCCCATGTCCATTATGTGGCGAATTTCTAAATAGCGCGGGTTTCCCTGCCCTACATCGGCGGCGCATATCGGCATTTGTTGTAAATAGTCCAAAAGTACCAGCGTACCGGGATCAGCGTTATTCAAAATTATGTTGCAAATATCATCAAAATATTTTGCTTTGCCTAAAACATAGGCGATCTTTAACCTGTCACCCCATGCAGGGCGGATATATTTTTCAATGACAGATTGATAAAGGCTCGCCCTTTGCTGTTCGTCTTGCGAGAATTCCCAATAGTCCGGCGGCGTACCATATTTGTATTTTAATAATTTCCAGTAATCTTGATTTGTTCTTTTTACACTTTCCAAATTAAACGACTGTCCCTCTTTTGCTTCATGCCATGCAAGGGAATGAATAAGACGATCCGTTAAATCCTCTGTGGACATTTCGGTCGATATATAAAGTATTTTTCTTTGCGCGTCTATGTTTTGCGCTTTTTCGCTTTCCTTCGGGCTTGGATTGCCGGTCGGTACTGTTGTCAATAATTCACGGCAGAGGTTAATCAATGCCGCGCTTTTCCCTCCGCCTGGAGCTGCTCCAATTGCGCTTATTGTGCCGTCAGGGAATGATAACGATCCAAAAAGTTTAGGCGTGTATTCGCGCCAGTATTCCTTTTTTGCCTGCCTATCTATGTATTGGTCAAAAGTAATAAAAAAATCAGCATTTTTTTCAGATAACGCCCCGGACAATATACTGATAAATTCGCGAAGTACGTTCTCAATATCGCCTTGGTAGTCTGTGGCTTCTATGCGTTCCTTAAATCGCTCGGTTGCTTTATTAGCTATGCGTGTCTGCCATGCCTTTAATATTTCGCCTTCGTAAAATTCAAGGTTCGCTGCGGACGGTATTTTATTTGTCAAACTTGAAACATAAGCCGCGCCAACCTCCCTTAGATCGGGATCAGTTGCCATTGTCAAAATATCTGGTTTTATACCGTTTTTAACTTGTTTAAAATACGTTTGGAATATTAGTCCGTTATGGGGATTTGAAAAGCAATGAGATTGTATTTTTAATTGCGGTATTCCCTCCGGGGCTTTTAATAGCAAGCTCCCTAATAAGCATTGTTCAAACTCGTTTATATCTTCGCGCCTCTGGTTTTCAATACGCTGTTTTTCATCTTGTTTCTTTTTCATGCCGTTTCCATTGCGTAGTCTGCCAGTTTGTCAAAACCGCCTTTATCTGGTTTTTTCTCTGCGATTGTGGCCGGGGCTGTGTTTGTTTCTACCTTTACTCGCTGTGTGCAATATCTCAATATCTCCGTTATCGCTTCGTTTGCTTTTGCTATTGCCGTTGTAAGGTTTACGGCTTCCGGCGGCGGTGTTTTTCGCATAGCCCCGGACTCGTCTCGGTTGTAGTGATTGCCCTTATAGATCGCTTCCAGTTCCCCTTTGGTAAACTTTGCGGCGGTTTCCGATGAGCTTCCCCCGGCAAAGTAAGAGGACATACGGTTGTTTACAAAATCGGCTATCATTTTTATTTATGTTCTTCAAATAAATTAACCGCTTTCATATTACCTATTTCAATAAACGACAATGCTTGCCAGTCTTTATTTTTCATTGTACTTTGAAATGGCAATATAAAACCTTTGTCTATTAAAAAGCCATACACCGGTGATATTGGTATAATACGTTTAGAAATAAATTCATGTGTTTTACAAAATTTGATAGGCCACTTGAAACCTACTTTATTCTGCGTTACGGAAATCTTGCCGCTTTTTTCTTTTACGGTAAAATAAAGTAAGTATAGGGTTTTGAAGCTGGTATCAATTAAATAAGCACGTGCGGTTGGTACTGCCTCGCCGCTAGTTTTACCCTTTGCCGGGCGATACATAGCGTATAAATCATAGCCAAATAATCGCATATTGTTTTTTATTCCCCATTCTTGTAGTGAATAAGCGATCTCATCCTCGTGTTTTTCTAACATTTCAAGTAGCATTTTTGTTTTATCTTTCATTGTGTTTTCCTTCCCGCTTGCGCGGCTGTTTATTTTATCCCATGCCATGCACGGGGTTTTACTGGTTATCAGGTAACGGTTTTTTAGGGTCATTTATTCTTACATATTCCCCATGGTGTACTTTTGCCGCTTCTTTATACGCTTTCCCGGCATCAGCCGGTTTTTCAAAATTACCTAAATAATGAGTTGTTTTATTTGCCGTGATACGCGCCCTGTACTTTTTCCGTTGCTTTTTTTTCTCAAGATTAACACCCTTGTAGCCGGAAGTGTTAGATCGTGTTTTTCCTCGGTTCATTTGGTTTTCAGAATTGGTGCATACCCTTAAATTACATCTGCGGTTGTCCAGGGTGTTTTTGTTTATATGATCAATTTGTAGATTATCGGGCGGAGACATAATAATTCGGTGAAGCAGTTTTTTGCCTATTACCACATGACCGTCTGCGCTTATTCTTAAAAGAGACAGATCGATACCCTTTAAATCTCGTTTATCAACAAAGATTATTTGATCTTCAATATCTATTTTTAATACTTTACTTGTCATTGTTTTATTGCTCCAGTTGTGGGTCGCCCTGGAACAATTGAATGCTCTCGATTTATTACATATCGAGACAATAAACCATCCTTTACATGAATTGTAAGTGTTACAGTTCCATGTATGAGTCCTGTTGCTTCCTGTTTAAATATATCAATTGCATTAATGGGAATATTGCCATTGAATTCTCTTTCTGTTATTATGGGAGTGTCACCGCCCTGGATAGGTTCGCCTTGAAGGGGTTTTTCTTTAGGCATGGCTTTGTCCCTCATAATCAGCAGATTGCCGGTTCCTAAAAATGAATTTTTCTAGTTCATTTTCCTTAAAAAATATTCTTCCTCCACACGGTTTGTAAAAGGGAATCCGCTTTTTACTAACAAGTTTGTATAAATAATTTTTAGACAAACCTGTGAATACTGCTGCTTCGGAAATTGATAAAGCTGTTTTCTGTACCTGCATAAAAACCTCCGTAATATTTTCTCCGCTAGACTTTGTTAGTCTTTTCTTGCGTTATTAAGGATATGTTATGCGTTGCTTTAACTTTTATGAACATTACAAAAAATTATTTATTATTATGACAAGAGATGATATAGAGTGGTTTATAGTTGGTTAGGGTCATATAAAAAGGATTAATTCTTATCTTTTTGTAAACAATATTTTTTTTATTTTTTCAAGAGATTTTCTTAATTTAACGCTGTCTTTTATGTCTGTTTCATTTATTATTTCTTTTATCTTTAAAAATTTTTGTTTATTTGACTCTGGGCGGGGAGATAATAATTCTATTATTTTAATATAATCCGGAGACGGTTTTAATGCAGTTACACCACGCCCGTTTGTACTCACTAAAGAGCGCAAAGACCCGCGTTTAATATTAAATAATGATTCGATTGGTGCCCAGAATCCACCCCTTACAGGTTCTTTACATGTATATTTAAAATCATAAAAATATTGCGCTAAACTTGTTCGGTTAGCTGTCCACTTTAAACAGGTATCTTTCTTAATAATATAATCATTTTTAACTAGCAATTTGAAATCTTTTTTGAACTGTGGATAGTAATTATAACAGTTATTGATCTGCATTGACAATTCTTGATCTGTGCTTTTATACTGTTGCGCCATTTTCTACCCCTTTCTCACTACCCCGAAGGTTTCGTGTTTTCTTTGCTCTGGAAGTGTTATTTATTTACAGGGCTAAACGATGCGTTCTAATGCCCTTCTCGCACGTTCCAAGGCATTTTACGCGCCCTTTCTAAACTGCAAAATATTCCCGAAAACCTCCGCGCCGATCTTGCCGACCTCCGCAAGATTTTCCTCGGTTATGTGATCGGCATAACCTTCAAATATCGCCCGGCTTTTATGACCTGTTATACGGCTCACTTTGTCGGCGGTCATGCGGTCTGCCATTCTCGCGGCGTAGTAATGCCGCCATGAATGAAACACTATCCCCCTTGCCTGCGCGTTTATACCGATGTCAGATAACGCCCACTGCAAGCCGTCTAATATAACGCTGCGGTCTACTGGTTTATCCGCAAGGTTTCCATAAAAAATAAACCCATCCGAGCCGTGAGGGTTTTCCCCGGCAAGCTCCAACAGTTTGCCCCGGACTTCCGGCAATAAAGGAACGCGCCGCGCCTCTCCGTTTTTTGGAGATTTTAAACCGTCGTATGCGCTCCATGAGTGCCTTATATTTAAAACCCGTTCTCCAATGTCTTCCCGTTTAAGCGCTAAAACTTCGCCGCTTCTCATTCCGGTAGTGCAAGCTAAAAGAGACGCGGTATAAGCTCTCTTATCTTTCCAGCACGATGCAAAAAGCACTTGCGCTTCCTGTGGCGTTAATACTCCGCGTTTTTTTGTTTCCCCTGTAAAACTTGCTAAGCCGACAGTAGGATCGCTTGAAATAAACCCTTCCCTAAAAGCCCATGACAAGCAGGTAGTCCCTACCGCCATTACTTTATTTATTGTCGCAGAGGCTAAGCCGTTATCCGCAAGAGACAAGGAAAACTCTTTCAAGTCTTGCCTTGTTATGCTGTTCAATCGCCTGTCATTAAAAGCGGGCTGCCAATATTTATTAAGACGGCTCATGCTTTCGTAACAATGCCGCTTGCCAATGCTGTGACCATGCGCCAGCTTTTCACGGATATAAGGCGAAGCGTCATAGTCCCAGAATTCTTCAAGGAACTCCGAAAATAAAACAGTTCCCTTGCCCGGCTTAACCGCGTTAATGTCAATTAGATTTCTGTCTTTCAATAATTGGACTATCCGCAAGGCATCGTCTGAATTAAGCTCCGCCCTTCTAATTGCTTTCATAATGTTTTCAATCCCTGCGGCAATTTCTAAAGTCCGGGGCTTTCTTACTTTGCCTGTAGGTATGCCGTGCTTTAACCACTCGGCAATAATCAGCAAAGCTTCGTCACGATTTTTCGTTCCGGTTGATCGGGCGGTGAGCTTTGTTCCCGTCTGTGGGTCTACAATCTCTGCGTAAAAAGTTCCATTGTGTCTGGTATGCAAATAAAAACGGCGCATCTTTCCTCCATTGTGAAAGCTTTCTCACTCTTTCACTCACTCGTATTGGAGTTAAGGCGCCGGTTCTTCCGGTAGTCTTAAACTAATTCCTTATCCCGTAAGGATTTAAACCATAGCAAGGACAGGACTCGAACCTGCGACCTCCGGGTTATGAGCCCGACGAGCTGCCAACTGCTCTACCTTGCGTCGTATTGCTAACTATGCCAATTTATGGCAGTTTTGTCAAGGGTTTATCTGCGGGTTTTCTTCGGGAGCTTGTGATGCGTTAGTTTGTTCCCGCCCGCCAATAATTGTTAAAATTGACGAGAAAAGAGCGGTCAGGGCAATAAAGACTGCTCCTATCGACGGTAAACCGGGTATGGGAGCCAAAAAATTGTAAATACCGTGAATGGCTGTGGCAGTTAAAAGGCGGACAAACATCTGCATGGGATTTGCCCTGAATATTACTGCCAACCCAATGCGGGAGCCGCAGGCGGCATGTAAGGGCGCAGTGGTAAGGGCGCGTAACAACAGTACATTCGGGTTTGAGGCGCCGTAAACTGCGTTTTCAAGCAGAGCAAAACCAAGGCCCGCGACAAGGCCGGTTGCTGCGGCTTTTCTAATCGTTGCGGCGGAGAGCGGCTGGCTTATGCTGTCTTTTGCTGCACGGCTGCTTATCCAAAAAAAGACAAATAATAACAAAAGGCGGCTCAACTCTTCCGTAAAGGCAACACGCACAAAAACATGATAAAAAAGCTGCATTCTGCCGCCTGCGTGGAAGGAGAAGTTCAACAGGTTCTGCATAATAAGGGCGGGAAAAAAAGCTGCTGCGCCTGTAAGCAGAGTAAATAAAAAACGGATCTGCGAAAATTGATACTTTGCAAGGCGAAACCATACATAGACAACGATTATAGGAACTGAGGAAATTAAAATTAGAATCAAGAAAAGATATGGACCGTACATATATAGTATTTTATCAAATTTTTATATAGGGTAAAACCCATGGGAACCATTTTTCTTACCGGGCCGAAACATTGCGGTAAAACAAGCGCCGGTAAAGCTTTGGCGCGATTATACTCATGCGATTTTATCGACCTTGACGATGTAATTTTACAAATAACCGGCAAAAGCCCCCGGCAGCTCTACAATGAAGACCCGGAAATTTTTAAAAAGGCAGAAGTTGACGCTTTGGCGCATATTACCGGAGATCAACCTGCCCGTGTTGAAAATATGCCCGGCAGCACAGGGCTTTGCCTGCGTGTAGTTGCCGCAGGCGGCGGAATTATCGATAATCAGGAAGCAATTGCCGGATTAAACAAATACATACCCGGCAATTGCCAGAGACAGCCCAATCCGCAGGCAATGACGAACGCTGTAGTGTATCTTAATATTTCCGCCGCAGCCGCCTGGGACAGAATCTCCGGTTCCGGCAATGCAGAACTGCCGCCTTTCCTTAAAACTGAAAACCCCCATGAAGCCCACCGTGCCCTGCACGAGCGCCGCTGTGCCGCCTATTTACAGAATGCAAATATTGTTATCGAAGCAGGAGAAAAAACTCCAGATGAAATTGCTGTAGAAATAATGAGAAATTTATGCCAGCTCAATATCAATCATTCGATAGGCATATTGCAGTAATTAACAAGGAGATATATAATTCTATGCATAATGATTGATCGGATCTTAATAGATTCTCTAAATCTGAAAGCTCGCGATTTTGCCATCAGATGGAAAAACCTGATTCGCAATACCCGTCAATTAAAACATTACCAAACAAAAGATGATGAAACGCTGATTGAAACTATCAGGCACTGTTTCCCGCTGCTGTCACGAACATTGGATCGCGGGTTTGACCAGTCTAAAATCTGCAGCTTTTTTTCAACTATGGGAAAAGAAAGAATGGAGGATGGGTTTCCTGTTTCCGAGGTAATTTACGGGCTTAATGTTGCGCAAAAAGTTGTAATCGAATACCAAATTACCGAGGCTGCGCATGATAATCCAATGCGGATGTATCAATCTATGGGAACACTTACCAGGATAGCGGAATTCTTCCTTCTGGGCAGCTTTTATATGAGTAAAGGTTTTCTGGAAGAAATTCATAAAAGTATGGATAGTAATTGTAAAATTTCTGAAGAATTTTTACAAAAATACTTTAAAGACGATTTCTTTTTTAATGGATAAATAATAAAACGTATGGAAGCGCTGGAGATAAAAACTATTTTTACATTTACTCTGTCAGGTTTAAATGTTCCGGTAACTGAAACCATCGTTGTCTCGTGGATAGTAATGCTAATCCTTGTTATTGTATCCCTTTTGCTTACCCGTAAACTAAAAATTATTCCTTCCGGGCCTCAGGCAATTCTGGAAACCGCAGTAGAATTTCTTAACAATTTTGCAAAAAATCAATTTGGGTCTTTTTCAAAATATCTTGGCCCGTACATGGGCTCTCTTTTTCTGTTTTTATTATTTTCTAACATTATTGGAGTTCTTTCGCCGCCGTCGGTAAAAGCTTTTGGGCATGAGTTCATTCCGCCGTTTATGCTTCGCCCCCCAACAAGAGACATAAATGTAACGGCGGCTCTTGCGGTAATTTCCATAATGCTGGTACTGGTCTGCGGTTTTGCAGTGCGCGGCGTTAAGGGCTGGTTCAAAAATCTTTTTCATCCGTTCCCGTTAATGCTGCCATTCAACCTTATGGAATACGGCACAAGGCTTATTTCCCTTTCGCTGCGGCTGTTTGGGAACATCATCGGCGGTTATGTGCTAATGACTCTAATCGAAGGGCTGCTTCCTGTTGCGCTGCCAATGGTTTTTTCATTATATTTTGATTTTTTTGACGGTCTCATTCAGGCGGCAATTTTTGTGTTTTTAACCAGTCTTTATATTTCAGAGGCTGTAAAAATTAATGAAGTATAGGAGGACAATATGAATCCAATCATTGCAATTGGTATTGGTATTGCGGTATTAACGGGGCTTGGAGCAGGTATTGGCATAGGGCTTGCAACAAACGGGCTGATGCAGGCAATTGCCCGCCAGCCCGAAGCAACCGGAAAAATGACACCTATGTTTTTTGTCGGCATTGCATTGGTTGAATCGACAGCTATTTATGGGCTGGTTATAGCGATTCTTCTGATTACCAAATTATAATTACGGTACGGGGCAAAGGCTTTTATGCTTGATTTTTCTGTTACCTTTATAATTACCATCATTAATATTGTTATTCTCTTTTTTATATTACGTGCAATATTATTCAAACCGGTAACAAAGTTTATGGCAGAACGCGCAAAGCGTGTACAGGATTCCATTAGTCAGGCGGAAAGGGACAAGTCGGCGGCAAAAGCGATGCTTCTTGAATACGAAGAAAAGCTGAAACAGGCAGAAGCAGAAGCCCGGGAAATTATAAAAAACGCAAGTGAAGAAGCAGAGCGTCAGGCAAAAACAATAATCGAAGATGGAAAGCAGGAAGCAGAAAATATTGCCGCTGCTGCGCGTAAACAGCTTGAAACAGAACATCAGGCAGCATTGTCAAAGTTCAAGTTTGAAGCCGCAACTCTTGTAATAGCCGCTTCCGCAAAGCTGGCTTCCAGAGAATTTTCCGGCGAAGATAACCACAACTACGTAAATATGCTGCTGGATGAACTTGCAGTAAAAAAAGGGAAATACTAGTGTTTCACGCTGCCCGCTGGACCGAAGCGTTTCTGGCTGTTAACAGCGAAAATGCACATACCGCGTTTTTGTATCTAAAGGCGCTTGCTTTGCCAATCAAACAGGTTAATGCATCATTCTTCGGGCACAATGCAGCGGCAAAAGCAGAAAAAATACTTAGGGAATGTTTTGCTGCCAAAGACAGCAGGGAAGTTGCGCATAACGGAAATGAATTGCCGCCAGCCGCAGAATACGCTATACGCTTTATTTGTCTATTGATCGAAAGAAAATACTTTAAACAAATTGATTCACTTTTGCTCAATATAGAAAAAACATTGAATAAAAAAAACAGTATACTTGAATTTACAATCGAAGCGGCGGCTCCCATAGACAGTAACTTTGAAGAAGAAATTGTAAAAATGCTCAAGGAAAAAACCGGCGCAGCAGGCATTAAAATTAAAACTTGCATAAAACCGGAACTGCTCGGAGGCTATCTTCTGCGTACTGACGGGTTTTATATTGACGCAACACTTAAGGGACAGGTTGATAGATTGAAAAATGAATTGATTACGGCGGGTACCCGGAGGTAACAATGGCAAATTATGACGATCTTACAGCGATATTACAGGAAAAAATAAATAGCTGGAAAAATAAAACTTCATCCGGCAGTTATGGTTTTGTTGTGCAGACAGGCGATTCTGTCGCTACTGTCTATGGCCTTAACAATGCAATTTACGGCGAACTGGTTGAATTTGCTTCCGGCGCAACCGGAATTGTTATGAACCTTGAAGAAGAAACAGTAGGATGCGTAATTCTTACAGGCGAATCTCTTGTCATGGACGGCGAAGAGGCAAGGGGAACCGGTAAAGTTGTATCCGTCCCTTCGGGAAGCGCTCTTTTTGGGCGTGTAGTAAATCCGTTGGGCGCTGCCTTAGACGGCAAAGGGCCTGTAAATACCGAAGAATACCTGCCTGTAGAAGCGCCCGCTGCGCCCGTAATCGACCGCGGCAGCGTGGACACTCCGCTTCAAACAGGGTGTATTTCTTTAGACGCAATGATCCCAATCGGGCGCGGGCAGCGTGAACTGATAATTGGCGACCGGCAAACCGGAAAAACAGCCATAGCTATCGACACCATCATTAACCAAAAAGGCAAAGATGTTTACTGCGTGTATTGCGCCATCGGTCAGAAATCTTCTTCGGTGGCGGCGATAATCAGAAACCTCGAGAAACACGGCGCCATGGACTACACTTTTGTAGTACTCGCCTCGGCTTCAGATTCGGCAGCCCTTCAATACATTGCCCCCTATTCTGCGGTCGCGATGGCGGAACATTTTATGCACAAGGGAAAAGACGTGCTGGTTATTTACGACGATCTTTCCAAACACGCCGTCGCATACCGTACAATCAGTTTGCTCCTGCGCCGCCCGCCGGGGCGTGAAGCCTTCCCCGGAGATGTTTTTTACCTGCACTCGCGGCTGCTTGAGCGGGCGGCAAAACTTTCAGACGCAAAAGGCGGCGGCTCAATTACTGCAATGCCGATTGTTGAAACACAAGCGGGCGATATTTCATCTTACATTCCAACAAATGTTATCTCCATTACAGACGGGCAAATTTTTCTGGATGCTGAATTGTTTAATTCCGGCTTTCGCCCTGCGATAGATGTCGGTCTTTCTGTCAGCCGCGTCGGGGGCACTGCGCAGTCAAAAGCAATGCGGAAAATGTCAGGCCGCCTAAGGCTGGATCTTGCACAGTACCGCGAGATGGCGGCATTTGCGCAATTCGGCAGCGATTTGGACAGGGCTACCCAGGATAAACTGGCGCAGGGAGCGCGGTTAATGGAGGTGCTGAAACAACAGCAGTATTCGCCGCTCCCGCTGGAAGGGCAGATAGCCGTTCTTTTTCTTGCAGTTAACGGTTATCTTCTGGAAACCAAAATAGAAAATATATCCTCGTTTGTAAAAGAATATCTATCGTATTTAAAATACCAAAAAGCCGTTTTAATGAAAAACATCGCAGAAACAGGCGTTGTTTCCATGGAGCAGGAAGATGAATTGCACGCATCTGTGCAAACTTTCAAAGGATTAAAAAAATAATGGCAAACTTAAGGGATATACGCCTGCGAATGCGGGCAATTGAACAGACATTGCAGGTAACAAAGGCAATGAATCTTATCTCCACTGCAAAACTGCGCAAAGGCAGAAGAACGCTGGAAGACACTGTTCCCTATTTTAAAAGAATTCAAAAATCAATGTATGATATTCTTTCGGGGGCAGGCACCATAGACAGCGAATTTTTTAAAAAGAAAGGGGATAAATCCTATACGGCAATAATCGTAATAACCAGCGATAAAGGGCTTGCCGGCGGTTACAACGCCAATATCTACCGGCAGGTAGATGAGCTTTGTTCAAAAGTAAAGAACCCTATTTTAATACTTATCGGTGCTGTGGGGTTACGTTATTTTACACATACGCAGCATATAATTCTGGAGGATTTTTCTTTTCATTCACAGATTCCAACTGTAGAACATGCCGGAGAAATTACCGACTTTGTTATTTCACAATACCTTTGGGGAGTTTTTGATGAAATACATATCGTTTATACACACATGTTCAGCGTGGTAAAAATGCTGCCAATGAAACATCAGATTATTCCATTGGACAAGGAAAAAATTCAAAAAGATCTTCTTGAAATTGGAGACATAGAAAGGATAGATTTAAAATTTGAATACTTGCCGTCGGTAGAAGAAGTTTTTAACGCGCTTGTCCCACAGTACATAAAAGGCGTTATTTACGGCAGCATGATCGAAGCCTATGCCAGCGAACAAAGCGCCCGCATGGCTGCAATGGACGAAGCTTCAAAAAATGCCGAGGAGATGATTGCAACGCTTAGAATCCGTTACAACCGAATGCGGCAGGCTGGCATTACGCAGGAAATATCGGAAATTACCGGCGGTTCTACAGCTTTGGCGGATAAATAAAAAAGGAGGTGTTTTATATGGCAAATAAAGGGCACATAACCCAAATTATCGGACCGGTTGTGGATGTTTGCTTTGAACAGGAAAAAATTCCTCAAATTTTAAATGCACTAAAAGTTAATTCAGACAAGGAAGTTGTTTTGGAAGTTCTTCAGCATATCGGCGACAAGCGCGTGCGCTGCGTAGCAATGTCGGCAACAGAAGGATTATCGCGAGGGCTTGAAGTTGAAGATACAGGATACCCCATCAGGGTACCGGTTGGCGAAGAAGTTCTGGGGCGTATGTTTAACGTAACGGGCGATCCTATTGACAACAAGGGAACATTTAACGCTGGCACGCACACGCAATACGAATCCATTCACCGTTCCGCCCCGAGTTTTGAAGAACAGCGCCCTGCGACAGAAATACTTGAAACGGGAATAAAAGCTATAGATTTAGTTGCGCCTTATGCAAAGGGCGGAAAGGTCGGGCTGTTTGGCGGGGCGGGAGTAGGGAAAACTGTCGTAATAATGGAATTGATTCGCAACATAGCCACAGAACATTCCGGTTATTCGGTGTTTGCAGGCGTTGGCGAACGTTCGCGGGAAGGCGCAGACCTTTGGAAAGAAATGAGCGAGAGCGGGGTAATCGAAAAAACCGCGCTTGTATTCGGCCAGATGAATGAACCCCCTGGAGCGAGAATGAGGGTTGCCCTGACGGGGCTAACAATGGCTGAACACTTCCGTGACAAGGGCGGGCAGGATGTGCTGCTGTTCATCGATAACATTTTTCGTTTTATTCAGGCAGGAGCGGAAGTTTCCGCGCTGCTTGGGCGCATACCGAGCGCAGTTGGTTATCAGCCGACACTGGCGAATGAAATGGGAAGCCTTCAGGAACGGATCGCAAGCACATCAAAAGGGTCAATTACAAGCATACAGGCAGTTTATGTCCCCGCCGACGACCTTACCGATCCCGCTCCTGCGACAACTTTTGCCCATCTTGATGCCACAACAACCTTATCCCGCAAAATCGTAGAGTTGGGAATATACCCCTCTGTGGATCCGCTCGCTTCCAGTTCGCGCATTCTTGACGCATCTATCGTCGGCGAAGAGCATTACAATGTCGCCCGCCGTGTGCAGCAGATTCTGCAGCGTTTCAAGGAACTGCAGGATATAATCGCCATTTTGGGAATGGATGAACTTTCTGCCGAAGACAAACTGACAGTCGCCAGGGCAAGAAAAATACAGCGGTTTTTCAGCCAGCCGTTCTTTGTAGCGGAAAAATTCACCGGCATTCCGGGGCGTTATGTGCCGCTTAAGGAAACCGTACGCGGTTTTAAAATGATTCTTGACGGCAAGTGCGACTCATTGCCGGAACAGCTTTTCTACATGGCGGGCGGAATAGACGATGTGCTTAATGGAGCAAAATAATGCCGGATCTTTTTAATTTTGAAGTTCATACGCCCTACCGGCTTTTTTTCTCCGACAAAGCGCAGGCTATAACTATTACGCTTACAGACGGCGAAATAGGGGTATATGCGAATCATTCCTCCTTTACCGCCGCTACTGTTACGTGCATACTACGTATTAAGGATGCAGAAGGCGTATGGCATTCTGCGTTTGTTTCCGGCGGTATTCTGGAAGTTAAAGATATAAAAAACGTCCTGATGGTTGACATAGCCGAATGGCCGCAGGAAATTGACAAGCAGCGCGCTCTGGAATTAAAACAGGAAGCTGAAAAAAATTTAAGCGACACAGGGTTTAAATTCGAAATTGACAAGGCAAAAGAACAGCTTCGCCGCGCAGAGTACAGATTAAAAGTTTCGGAACAAGCTCCATTTTCAACTAAATGCAGTAATTGAACGCAGAGTTTTCGTTTTAACCCCTGTAGTCTTTATACCAAAATTCAAGCGTCTTCTTTAGCGCATCGTTGAAAAAATACCAGTCATGGCCGCCAGACCATTCTTCATAAGTAAAATCAAAACCTGCGTTTTTTATTTCATCTTTAAAATTTAAATTTTCTTCCCTAAGGTCGTCTTCTGTTCCGCAAGTAGTATATATTTTTGGCTTTGGCATGGAAGCGGGGAAATTTTTTATAAGCTCAGATATGTCATAATCTTTCCGGTATTCAAGGCCATCGCCGTAAGCAGATTTCAGGTCGGCAAATATGTCTTCCGCTTCGGGGTGGGTTTTTAGAAAAGGTTCGGGATCGCTGCGCAGTTTATCCAGCATAGGCTTAAAGTAAAGACACGCCGGAGCAATTGCTCCGCAAAAACCAAATTTATCCGGTTTGGAAAGAATCATTCTTAACGAACCGTAACCGCCCATGGAACAACCCATCACCGCAGTATTTTCCCTGTCGGCAGAAATATTGAAAACCTTGCGGCATACACGCGGCAGTTCTTCGCTCACATAATCGTAATATTTCCGCCCATATTTTAAATTTAAATAAAAACTTCTGGCTGCTTCCGGCATAACAAAAACAGCATTGTATTTTTTTGCATAAATCGGAAGCATTGAATTATCAAGCCAGGTGCCCTGGTCGCCATGCAGCCCATGCAGCAAAAAAACAACACGAAAAGGTTCTTTGTTTCGTTCCGGAATAAGCACCTGAATATTGGTACTCATATGCAATATTTCAGAAGTAAAATTTCCGCGCAGAATCATAATTAATCTCCTTTTATATTAGTATAAATATTGATAAAAATTATTGAACTTTCTTTAAGATATAATGATCCGCCAGATTACCGGTAATTGCTTTCCCCTTCATGTCTAATTGAAAAAGACAATCTTTACCTAGCCTGTAGTACGGGGGAAAAGTCCCAGTTTCCGGGGGTTCAGTTTCCAGAACAACCACCGTTTTGTTTTCCCTCCAGTTAAAATCCCCCCTTTTTGTCACAGTGATGCCGGGTCTATCAATATATTCGTATATAAAAACAAAGGTTTGATTCGCAAACAATGTAATATAAACATTAATACCAGGACCGTTAGCAGCCGGAATACTTCCGTAATAAGAACCTTCCCAATTTGAAACTGTTGTCAAATCTTGAGTTCGCTTGGCTGCCGGATTTGACACACAGGCAATTATTCCTGCCGTAACAAGAAAAACAAGTAATAAAAGACATGGTACGGTGTTTTTCACAATACAACCCTCTTTGGTAAGGGTATTAAATTGCCGAAGAAAATACAATGCAGGGCGGGCGTACTATACCCATGAACTTAAACTCCATCTGCGGCAGCGCACAGCCACACCGGCGGCTAGACGGTCGTGGCTTTTATTTACGCAGGCTCTGGCCTGGCGTTTTGTGGTATCACGCCGTGCGCCTCCGGTGTGGCTGTGCGCTGCCGCAGATGACTTTTATTTTCATAACGATGAATGCATAATTGTTTATAAAAAATACAGTCATTATTATTCCTACTTGCCCTAACACTGTGGTAACAAATTAACATATGCCCGGAAGCCCAAACCCCTGACGAGGGCATGCCCGTGGATCGGAGAAAACGCCAGGCCAGAGCCTGCGTAAACAAATTCCACGGGCATCGAGACCTCGGCAGGGGTTTGGGCTTCCGGGCAGGCGAATAATTTGTTAACACACCGATTGACAACCCCGGCGGTATTTTTGTAATATTTTAAAATGTTGAAGGCAAATCGTTCAAAGCAAACCAAAATTCTGCAAAAAATGAACAAAATTAATGTTACCCCCCCCCCGGTCAATCCTGGTAAATCCCGGTAAAAATGTTCTAAAACCGCCCTTTTTTGAGTTTGAAAAATCATTAAAACAACCCTCTTTTCTGTGCCTGTTGGTCTTGACCGTCTTCTTTGCCTGTTTTTTCCATATTGATGTTCAAATTTTTTCTCATATAAACCACAAAAAAACAAAAGGAGGAGTAACAAATTAAAAATGAGAAGAGAAAAATTAGAAATGAGAAGACTGTAATAAGAGAGAAGGGACAGGTATCAGGGATTAGGTAATAGGTAAGAGCTAACAACAGGGGTCGGGGAGGTAAGAGTCCAGTTGGCAATCTTGGTGGGGAGTGAATCAGATTGCGAATAATATGTAAACAAAGGAGTGTATTTATGAAAACTACGAAAATAAGTTTTAGGTTTTTCGGCGTTATTGCCATTGCGGCAATAACAGTATTTTCAATGGCTGGCTGCAATATTAACGTCACAACGGGATCGTCTGGTCCGAAAACGCCCGTTGCGGGCGATTTTACCGTGAGCAACCTGACGCAGTATGCGGATAACGTTACCGAGGTAACCGTTGCGCCAAAGACTGGCAAATCCGGCGGAACGGTAACGGTTTATTACAATGGGTCAACTTCGCTTCCTAATGGAGCCGGAAGCTACACCGTAACCTTCGACGTAGCGGAAGCTAATGGTTGGAAATCTGCAACAGGATTAGCCGGAGGCAAATTGATGATCATCCCGCATGGGCAGACGCTGGTTGATGGTTTGGAAGAAGCAGCCGCTTATCTGTCAACAGCAGACGGCGGTGAAAGCGCGGAAGATGCTGTATACCTTTTAGTGAACATTGATTTGGAAGGCACGGCAGACGGCGACAGCGGCTGGCATCAACTGCTTGACGCTATCGCCGATGCGGATAAATTTATTACACTCGATCTTTCGTTATGCGAAATGACAGGAACCAAATTCGATCCTGTTTCTTCTATTTCAACAGGCAAAGATAAAATCATATCTCTTACCCTACCTGCCGTAGCGAAAAGTATAACAAATGGAAGTTATGATGATCCAACCTTTAATAATTTTGATAATCTTACAACGATCAGCGGAGCGTATATAACAGCCATCGGCAGCAATGCCTTCCATGGCTGTACCAGCCTAACCGAAGCGATCTTCCCACTGGCAGCAAGCATCGGCTTCAATGCCTTCGAGGGGTGCGGTCTCATCGAAGCAAACTTTCCATTGGCAGTAAACATCGGCACCACTGCCTTCTATAACTGTAACCTAACCAAAGCGATCTTCCCACTGGCGGAAAGCATCGGTGCCAGTGCTTTCAATAATTGCAGCAGTCTTACTGAGGTGAGCTTCCCATTGGCAACAAGCATTGACAATGTTGCCTTCAGTAGTTGCAGTAATCTTACTGAGGTGAACTTCCCATTGGCAGCAAGCACCGGTCGCTGTACCTTCTATGGCTGTACCAGCTTAACCGAAGTGAGCTTCCCATTGGCGGTAAGCATCGGTGTCGAAGCCTTCCAAGGCTGCAGCAACCTAACAGAAGCGGACATCCCGTTGGCGGAAAGCATCGGTTGGAATGCCTTCCAAGGCTGCAGCAGCCTTACCGAAGCAAACTTCCCGTTAGTGGAAAGCATTGGCAACATGGCATTTAGGGATTGTACCAATCTAACCGAAGTGAGCTTTCCGTTAGTGGAAAGCATTGGCGGCATGGCATTTGGGGATTGTACCAATCTAACCGAAGTGAGCTTTCCGTTGGCGGAAAGCATCGGCGGACTTGCTTTCTATGGCTGTACCAGCCTAACCGAAGCGAATTTTCCATTGGCAGAAAGCATTGGCGAAATGGCTTTTCTTGCCTGTAGCCTAACCGAAGTAGATTTCCCATTGGTAGAAAGCATCGGTGAAAAAGCTTTCTGGGGTTGTGGCAGTCTAACCGAAGTAAGTTTCCCATTGGCGAAAAACATTGGCGATGAAGCCTTCATCTCCTGTTTCAATCTAACCGAAGCGAGTTTCCCATCGGTCGTAAGTATTGGCAGCTATGCCTTCTGTAACTGTAACAGCCTAACCAGCATAACCATTGCCACTGATTGCGACATAGACAGTGACGCTGAAATCAGAGGAAATTTCTCCGATTACTACGACAGCCAGTCGAAGGCTGCGGGGACGTATACGTACAACGGCAGTAGTTGGGAAGGACCGTTTTAGCAAGAGAGAAAAGATAAAAGGTAAGAGAAAAAAGAAAGCGGAGAGCGAATAACAGGAAGCAGATAGGTAATAGGGATTAGGTAATAGGTAAGAGCGGAGTTAGCAATCTTAGCGAGTTGAAAACAGCTAAGATTGCTGATAACAATTCTTTTACCTCTTACCTGTTAGCTGTTACCTACTCTCCGTTCCTCATTTTTTCTTTCTGTGAAAATCCGTGTTCCATCCGTGCCAATCCGTGTTTTATCGGAAACATTGTTCACTGATTAGCACGGATAATCACGGAAAGAAAAAGAATATAGCGTACAACAGCTTTGCGTCTTGGCGAACTTTGCGACTTGGCGAGAAAAAAAGGGAGTAATCATCAATGAGGAGAGAAAAATGGAATTACGTGCAACATATCACAAATGCAAAGCGCATCTTCGCCCTTTGCTTTTTCTCCTCCTTGCTTTTTTCGCAGGCTGCCTCGCCGCAGGACTTTTCTTCAATAGGCAGCGATTTGTCGGCATTGGAGAACTTAATACAAATGAGAAATGAAGAGTGAAAAATTAAAAATGAGGGGATGTTTGCAATCTGAGCATATTGGCAACAAGCCCAGATTGCAAACAATAACATTTCTCACTTTTCATTCCTAATTTTTCATTTGTATTGGCGATTAGCGGCGGGGTCGTGTGGGCAGCGAGCAACAAATAAATACTAGCCCGGAAGCCTTGAGTACGGGACTTTTACAAATTTACAAAAATATGCTATACTTGTATTAAGGAATGTAGGTAGTATAATTTGATTGGAGGAGAGATATGCCAGAACTGTGTAGATTTAGTGGAATTTGCATTAGAATGTTGTTTAAGGATATTGCATAACATAATAAACCGCATATTCATGTAAACTACGCTGAATATGAAGCAACATTCGGCATAGATGGCGAATTATTAGGTGGAAGCATACCGTCCAAGCAGTTTAAACTGATACAAGCTTGGTTGGTACTACACGAAGAAGAATTGTATGCCGCATGGAATAAAGCCGTGCAGGGCGAAATATTCGAAAAAATAGAGCCATTAAGGTAGGTTAATTATGTACGAGCAAAATGGCATTGTTTATGCGGATAACCCAGTACCGTTAATAACCATTAAACAAGTATACCCTCTGGATGATTTCAAATTACATTTACGTTTTTCTACTGGAGAAGAAAAGAAAGTTGATTTATCTTCATTTCTTAATGAAAAGGTATTTAAATCATTACAGGATATTAATTTATTTAAAAGTGCCTATATTGATTACGGTACTGTTGTTTGGGGTAATGGGACAATAGATATTGCCCCTGAGTATTTGTATGAAATAGGAGTACCAGTAGAGGCAAAAGGATAGCAGTTACCGGTTGCATAGACAACGATGTCCTGAAAGATTTTTTAAAAAGGAACAGCTCGGAGGTTATGAATATGCTATACGGTGAATATAGGCTGGAAGACGAGATAGCGTTTGTTAGAAAAGAAACCAAAGAAGAAACCCGTATTGTTGTTTGAATCCTTTATCTTAACTCTTCGATATATAGTTATCTTTGAGATACCTTGATTCATTCGCTTATTAATGGCAAAATTAGACTGAAAAGCGCTTAAAGAGACCGGAATCGGGGAAAAATAGTGCAGGCAGCAGGCGTATCAACATAAAATAAGATAAAGAGGAAACTTATGAGAATAGCGATTGTATCTGTTACATCATCCAAAAAAGAGCCGTCTGAACATGTACAGGCGCTGGCAAAGGGAATGGAGTCCATGGGGCACCGTGTGGACATTATAAACGCATGGACCGAAGACGGAATGAAGCTTCCGGCGTATGAATACATTGCGGTAGCGGCAGAGTCAGTTTCGTTATTTTCCGGAAAGATTCCGGATGTTACCGCAAAAGTGCTTGCCGCCGGAAGTTCTCTTGTCGGGAAAAAAAGCGCCGCTTTTGTAAAAAAAGCGGGATTATTCAGCAACCGTGCGCTTGCCAACCTTATGAAGGCAATGGAAAAAGAAGGGATGCGGATTAACTGGAGCGACCTGCTGTATAATTCTGCCCATGCCGAAGCGCTGGGGAAACGAATTGGCGCATGATGGCATAGAATTGAATAATCATTACGATCTGCTTGATATAGACCAAAACGCTTCTTCTGCAGAAATAAAAAAGGCTTTTCGTGAAAAAGCCAAGCAGCTTCATCCGGACATTGCAGGGCATACGGCAGCAGAAGCAATGCGCAAGCTTATTGCTGCTTATGAGATTTTAACCGATCCGCAGCGGCGTTTTGAATATGACAGAGCCTATGACCGCTTTGTCAGAAAAAAAGGGTTTAATTACCGCACGTGGCTAAACGAACAGGACGATCCTGCATGTCAGGCAAAACTGGTATTTTTCGAGCTGCTCCATCTTGAAGAAGATCGGGCTGTCTCGATTTGGCAGAAAAACGGCGGTTTGGATTTTAAGATAGAAAATTACATGGACAGGGAAGACTGGATGGACTGCCTGTATATTTTAGCCGAAGAGCTTGACAAACGGGGTTATTATTTTGAGGCTTTTATGTTAATGACAAAAACGCTTGCAGAAGAAAGGAAACGCCCTTATTTTAAAATCTTTACTGTTGAGATTGAAAATTATTTAAAATCCATTATTAACAGGCTAAAACCGCAGGTAAATGCAGAAACATGGCTGGATTGTATGGAGATAATGATGCATCTTGGCTTTCCGGCTCAGGACAAACTCCGTTGGATGCGTTCAATAACCAAAACACTTGAAAAAATAAGGGCTTAATTATGATTCGTTTAAAAAATGAAAAACAAATTGACGGCATCAGAAAATCATGCAAGATGCTTTCCGCAATGTACCGCGAACTTATTCCGTTGATTAAACCTGGCGTGCAAACTATAGAAATTGACAACTGGGTAATGAACTGGATAAAAAAAGCGGGCGGGAAACCCGTCTTTTTGGGTTACTGCCAAAGGAAAAAACCGTACCCTGCTTCAATCTGCATATCAATAAACGAAGAAGTAATACACGGCATTCCTTCCAGAAGGCGAATCCGCGAAGGAGATCTGGTCTCTCTTGATTGCGGAATAGAATTGGGCGGGTTCATAAGCGACCAGGCTGTCAGTATTGAAGCTGGGCGTACCAGCAAGGCTGTTAGGGATTTAAACACTGTAACGATGGAATGCCTGTACAGGGGCATTGAAGCTGTAAGGGCAGGAGACAGGCTTTTACA
>Ga0123356_10001172_pt1 | contig 28995 bp, 22 predicted proteins | sample TergutEmb28metaG_2_FD_92546 | JGI IMG/M metagenome (GOLD analysis project Ga0123356, IMG submission 92546) | Embiratermes neotenicus P3 segment gut microbial communities from Petit-Saut dam, French Guiana - Emb289 P3 | ecosystem: Host-associated > Arthropoda: Insects > Digestive system > Gut ...
TTCGTTTATATACAATCCGCCGATAAACGGAACATCACCGGCAATAAACCCGTTCGATAAAATAATTTTCCGATACGGTAATGAATATTCTGCATACCATTCCATATCCGTGCTGTCACCAAAAGTGCAACACATAACAACTCCCGAACCTTTATCGATCCCGACTTTTTTATCGGCAAAGATCGGAACTTCGTAATCATACAAAGGTACGATCGCAGATTTACCGATATATTGTTGATATCGTTCATCACCGGGATTTACAAATAAGCATACACAACCGAACAGTAATTCCGGGCGAGTGGTTGCTATAATCAGCTGTTCTGTATTATCATGCGGATCATCCGCGATAACCGTAAAAGGAATATAGTTAAACTTGCTTTCAATATCAATTGCATCTGTTTCTGCCTGAGCGATTGAAGTCTGACATTCGGTGCACCACAAAACAGGTGATTCTTTTATATAAGCTTTATTCATTTTAACAAGATCCAAAAACAGTTCTTGTGATATTTTCATGACTTCAGGACTGATAGTTTGATATTCCGATGACCAATCAACAGAAAACCCGAGAGACTTCCAAAGTGTCGTAAATTCGTTTTCATACTTTTTCACAGTTTTTTGACACTTTTCAATAAACTCGCTGCGGGGCAAGGTATTTGCTCTGATTTTTTCATCACGCTCAACAAGGCGTTCGGTAGGTAATCCGTTATCATCAAAACCGAAAGGATAAAACACATTGTACCCTTGCATTCGACGAAAACGTGCGATCATTTCAGCCTGTGTATATGAAAAAAGATGCCCGATATGCAGACTTCCGCTTACGGTCGGCGGCGGTGTATCTATAGAATAGATTTCACCGGTATCGTTTTTGTCGAAACGATAAAATTGTTCTCGTTCCCAAAAATCCTGAATTCTCTTTTCATTTTGTAAAAAATCATAATACTTTTCCATGTGAAGACCTCCGATAAAATTATGCAAATACAAAAAAGTCCCGAGCAATATAATATATTGCTTGGGACGAATATTTATTATCCGTGGTACCACCCAAATTCAGAGAATGATCTCTGCACTCATTGAATCCTACTGAGATATTTCAATCTGTTCGGTTCACGGCTCAGAGGCGACATTCCAAACTTCCTTCACGAAAGCTTACACCAACCGCTTTCTCTCTTTGCTTCGGAAAGAATATACTCTTCCTCGTCAACGCCTTTTCTGTATTCAATTCATGCAACAATATCACAAAAATACACAAAATTCAAGACCGAATTCTCTGACAATTCAAAGGCGACCGTGAATTCGCTTTTGAACTGCTCTTTGATTACCAAATTTCTTTTTTATTTTTCATTTGGCGAGACCACATGGCTATTTCCTGATGTTTTGCCGAGCGTTCTCTGATTGCCTTGATTTTGTCTTCTGCAAAGAGAGCTTCTCGCCTGAGTTTCAAGTAATTTTCCCAACGTTCTCTGCTTATTATTCCGTTTTGGATCGCATTATTTATTGCACATCCCGGTTCGCTTTCGTGCCGGCAATCCGAAAACTTACATGTCCCAAGCAAGTCTTCGATTTCCGTAAAAATATCCGAAACAGCATTTTGCAAACCTTCACCGGACTCCCACATCCCGATTTCACGCAACCCCGGAGTATCTATTATATGTGCTCCGTTCGGTAATGTTATCATTTGTCGATGAGTAGTTGTGTGGCGTCCTCTTGCATCATCTTCTCTTATTTCTTTGACCGTCATTATATCTTCGCCCATCAAAGTGTTTAGAAGACTTGATTTTCCTACCCCTGATGAACCGAGAAAAACACATGCAGATGCGGGAGTAAGATATTTATACAGCGCATCGATCCCTGTTGATGTTTTTGAACTTGTGACTAAAATATCGACTCCTGCCGCAGCTTCACTTGCCTCTGTTATAAAGTTTGTCGGATCCTCGACCAAATCTCCTTTAGTCAGCACGATAACAGGTGTTGCTCCGCTTTGCCGTGACAGAGTGAGACAGCGTTCCAATCGTCGCACATTGAAATTTTGATTAAGTGACTGCATGATAAAAATCGTATCAAAATTTGCAGCTATCGCCTGTTCGGTATATCCGCCGGGCTTCGGATCAAGTCTTGAAAAATAACTCTTTCTCGGCAGGGTTTCAATAATTTGACAATCCCCTCCCGGTACATCATTAATAAGGACAAAATCACCGACTGTCGGAAAAGGGTGTTCTTCTCTTCCGTAATATACACTTGTTTTAAGTTTCCCGTGCTTAACTCCGATTTCACATATCAGTTCATATCTGTCCCTGTGAACTGCCGTAACACGAGCCGGTTTTGCTCCGTCTTCGGGTTTCGCGGTACCCGTATAACCGTATTGCTTTAAATCAATCATTGAATATTTGTTTTCCTCCAAAATGTTTGTTCAGTATCGTTTTCTGATAAATGATCGCGATACAACCATTTTCAGGCGCAAAAATACCGCGTACCAAGCAGTCTGTATATGACTGCTGCATCGCGGTGAAAAACAGCAATATTCATATAGTTGCTCTTAAAGCGGCACAGCACAAAATACTCATTATCTTTGCTCAGTATTACGGCGCACCTGATATTCTGTTATGTAATAATCACCAAAAATAAAGACATAAAAAAACTCCTTTCAAATCGCTTCGCAAGCGAATCATTTAAAATTTCTGAATCCTTAGCAGTATATCATAATATTGCGTTTTCGTCAAATCAGATATTGTGCGATTGTAGTTAAACAAAGGTTGATTCTATTGTTGGATTTTGATTTTCAGTCTCCGATTATTTTTATCAAAACGCGTTTGTTTCGCATACCGTCAAATTCTGCGTAATGTATTTGTTCCCATGTTCCGAAATCAAGTTGTCCGTTTGTGACTGCAACTACAACCTCGCGACCCATTATTGTTCGTTTTAAATGAGCGTCGGCATTATCTTCATATCCGTTATGATCATATTGGCTGTGCGGTTTTTCCGGAGCAAGTTTTTCAAGCCAGCGTTCCAAGTCTCGATAAAGACCGGATTCTGCATCATTGATATAAACACTTGCCGTTATGTTAAGTGCATTTACAAGACAAAGACCTTCTTTAATACTGCTTTCCGCAAGAGCCGCCGAAACTTGAGGAGTGATATTAACAAACGCACGTCGTGTTTTCGTATTAAACGTCAATTCCTTGCGATATGATTTCATATAGATTTTCCTTTCACGAATTTGCCGTTATGTCCATTCCGGGGTTGCCGGTTTTATGCCTTTGAAAACAAAGTCTAAAAAACCGTTGGTTACCGCTTCCGCTGTCGGGCATATAAAACTGTGTCCGCCTGCAAGAACAGTGTGCATCATAACATCGTTGCCCGCTTCTTCCAATGCATTTCGCAAATTTCGACTGTGCTCGATCGGAACAATGTCATCTTTATCACCATGGATTATCAAAAACGGCGGTTCGGATCCGTCTATATATGTGAGCGGGCTTGCCGCAGCTGCAATTTGCTTGCCTTTTTTTAAGTAATACGGAGTGCCGAATAATTTTGTAAGCACAGACGGTTCGTTTTTATCTTCATTGATGTCATCATCATCAGCCATAACAGTCGGCAGCTTCCATACCGGTCCGCAAATATCAATAACTGCCTGAACCGAACAATCCGAACCTTCCGGTTCCCAATCGATATGCCCGGCCGAAACACCCATTAATGCAACTAAATGACCGCCCGCCGATTCACCTGCGACACAAACTCTTGTTAAGTCCACAGGATATTCATTTGCATTCTCGCGAAGAAAAGTGAGAGCATATTTACAATCTTCGATACATGCCGGAAACGGTGCAACATCAGTAAGGCGATAATCAACACTGACAACTGCATAACCGCGTTCTGTTTGCTTTTGTAACCCGCACCATTTTCTGTCACCTGCCAGCCATGCTCCGCCGTGTACCCAAAAAATCACCGGCGGTTTTTCCGAAAATAAAGCATCCTCTTCCGGCAGAAAAACATCCAGTTTTAACTCATGTCCGTCGATTTCACGGTATGTTATATCTAAAAGTTTTTTCATTAATTTCAACGCTCCTTATATTTTCACCGAAAACGAAATAATTGTCTTTCCCGGTTTACGTTACTTCATGTTATTCAATACTTTTATTGCAGCATCGGTATTTTCTTTAAGTTGATTTGAGAATTTTTGATATACACCTATGCAAACCAAGTCATTGGGTTTGATGTTATCAAAAGCTTCTTTGTATACAGTTTCCAGGACACCGGGGATCTCTTCCGGGGTTTTGTTATTAAACACCTGACCGCCCGCAAAAATCTTGAATGCAATACAGGGTTTTTCGATTTCATTGATTACTTTATACATTTTCGGCGGATCTTCGGGGTAAAAAACAATATATTTCGGTGTATCGCTTTTGGCAAAGAAACTGCTGGGTTGTCCAATGCGTTGATTTCTGTAATTATAGACACAGGTCATATAGAAATCCATACCCCAATTTTCACGTTCCGCTTCCAAAACAATTTCCGGTACATGAGTTGCCAGCCCTGTATAAACGCCGGTCGAACGGATAAGTTCCAGTCTTTCAAGAAGGTAATCCTTCTTCCCTTCTTCAAGAAACTCTTCTAAAGTACTGCCCTGATGATAAATAGCTATCGGTTCGCAATCCATCATTTGATAGATGTTGGCTTGAAGGTCCATAGGCGGAAATGTCTGAAACATAATGTTCATCTTGCCGCCTTCTTTTTTATATTGTTGAAACATTCGTGTTAAAAAAGGCGATGCCAAACACATATATGTATTTATTCCGCATTCCTCAGCCGTAAAAAATGCTTCCAAAACTTTCTCGGCAGTATAAAAATCATACATCTCCTGCCTCGGATATGTATCCGGAATATAAGAATTCCCGATAAAAGGATTATCACCCAAAATTACTTTGGTAATCTGATTTCCCAAAAACTCAACTGTCGGAATCATAACAAACCTCCATATAAGAATCATGCATATTATCATATGAATTATACTCGTAATTTAAAAGAATTGTCAATTATGTTATCCTTTTTTTACAGGAACATTCGTTTTCTTTTCGATTCGGGCTATCCATTCCGAAACTTGTTCATCAGTCGGAAAACCTGTATCGGAAATTTCAGAGACACGTCCGATACGTTTTGCTTTGGATGCACCCATCGGATGATAGGGCATGACATTGACTTCAATGATATTTTTAAGCTTTGACGCGGTTTCGGCAATTGCTTCAAAATGATTCTCTCCGGCATTATACCCGGGTATGATCGGACATCTTAAAATTATATTTGCACCCGCTTTATCAATAGCATACAAATTACCGAGAATCAATTCATTTGATACCCCGGTAAACTTTTTATGCTTTACATTATCACTTTCTTTATAATCATATAAAACCAAATCAAGATGCGGCAACACAGATAATATCTTTTCAACAGGTGCAAATCCGCTTGTCTCAATACAGGTATGAAGATTGTTTTCTTTTGCCATACGTAATAATTCCGAAGAAAATTCAAATTGCGATAAAGGCTCTCCGCCCGATAAAGTTAAGCCCCCGCCCGATTGTTCATAGTATCGGACATCCTTCATGACAACATCGATCACATCTCGGGAAGACATGAGGGCACCTTTTATTTCAAGAGCCGAATGAGGACAAATTACAGTACAGTTACCGCATGCATTACAAGAGTCACGATCGATAAAATGTTCCGGTTTGATCACTCCGTCGGTTTCGTCATTATTTAATGAAAACACATGATTTTTGCATACTGTCCCGCACAAACCGCATAAAACACATCTTTCATCAAGTGTATACAACTCCGGCTTAAACGATTGCGATTCGGGATTATGACACCACAAACACGAAAGCGGACAACCTTTCAAAAAGACGGTCGTTCGCAACCCCGGACCGTCATGTAACGAGCACCGTTCAATTGATATTACATTTCCGTCGATCAATACAATGTCCTCGTCAATATTTCTTTTTGAACGGTTGCATCCAAATCAACAAATCTCGCAGTCCAACCGCCCAACCTGACCAATAAATTCGGGTATTTTTCCGGAGCTTTCAGTGCCGCTTCCAAATCACCTTTATTCACAACAGTGATGGTTGCCTGTAATCCCCCGTCAGCCCAATATGCAGCAAACAGTGCATCAAACTTATCACGCTCATCAACAATAAAACTGCGAGAGAGCTTAAAATTCGTCATTGTTCCGCCGTTTGCGGGATGTGTTTTTAAAACCGAATTCATCAGAGCCGTCAATCCGTTTTTATCCGCTCCGGCTGTCGGGGCATTTCCGATAGCAAAAGGCAATTTCCCTTTTCGCCCGTCAGCCGTTGCTCCCATCGCAAGACCCTCATGATACCCGCCGGGATTAACGCTTGAAACCGTGAAGAAATCAAATCCGTAATACTTACCGGCTTTTCTCGTTTCAACACTTATATCATGCCACAACTTTGCAGTTAACATATCTGCATCAACATCATCATTACCGTATTTCGGAACATCGATCAAACATTTTTGAATATCTTCATATCCGACAAAATCCGCATCAAGTGCATCGATCACATCTGACAGTTTATATGTCCGATCTTCATAAACAACTTTTTTAATCGCATACAGTCCGTCAGCCGCATTAGTAAATCCATGACCCATAATGACAGCGCCGCAGTAACGTGCTCCACCGTTGAGCAGGGGTTTACCGTTTTTCAGACAATCATTGACACGAAAACATCCCGGCAAAAAAGCACAGTTTTTATTTTGTGTATCAACAAGAATTCTGTGGTAATGAACTTTTTCGTCTGCGTCATTTTTGATTTGAGTAACAACGGTTGAATACAGTTCTTCAAATGTTTTAATATCATTACCGTTGGTTTTGTGAAAAACACGAACCCCCGCATCCACTGTTTTCGGTATACCCCAACCCATGACAAGTATCCCCGGACTGTGCGGAGCAAGGATCATTTCACCGCATCCGAGCGGATAATAATCATTTGCTTCTTCAAGCGTTATACTGTAAGCTTCAGCAACACCCGGTATGATCGCATCATCATTGCTGATTAACGGGAACGAGCAGGTTTCAGCAATCGTATCGTATGCCAGATTCAGAAGTTCAGCATCCATTCCGGCATATATGCGCAGTGAAACTTGCGGAGTTACTTGTTTATGCAATTGTTCCGCTTTCAATGCCGCTTTTATGAATCTGTTTGCGTTTTCTTCGTTTCTTCTGTCTTTTCCGCCCAAGACCAAACGACAGACAGTGACTTCACCGCTTTCATTGATGATTTTATAAAATTCTTTTATTTGCTCTGTCGCTTGTTCTTCGTTTATCATACCGTTGTCGATTTCAGCAACATAAATATCACCGAGAGCGACATCGAGCTGATGCAGTTCATAATGATGTTCATGTGTAAACAGTTCAAATAATAAAATCAATTGCAATGCTTCTGCAACAGTTTCGGGAGCACGCTCAATTATTGCGGATATGTTTTTTGCTGTTTCCGCTTTTCCGTTTTCCTCTGCATTTTTTATATAATAACGAAAGAGGTCGATCATAACATTGTAAACCGCTTGTAATCCCGTTTTAAAATCACTGTCAGGCATTGCGTTTATATCCTTGATAATACCGGGCAGGCCTTGTGATACAAGTTTATCCAAATCATTTGCAAATAAAAACCCTGCTCCGTCTTTGATCGGTGTTTCGGCATGGATTTTTGACATTGTGGTTTCATTTTTCCAAAAGGTCGCCAGTTCCGTAAATATCTCTTTTTCTTCTTCATTAAAATCCATTGTATCCGATGCCGAAAAATCAAAGCAATATCCACCCTGTTTGCCGCCGACAGGATTGTCCGTCGTATAGTGTGGCAACCCGAACCATGTCACCGAACCCATATAAGTTATCCTTCTTGAAGGTCTTCGTCCCGCATAAAGATCACCGTCGTACGGTAATGTCATCAACAGCGGATACTGTTCTTTCAAACACATCGCTTCACGAATCGGGATCGGTGAATTTTCATATTTTTTATAAACTTCAGTAAAATTGATTGCTTGTTTAATACAATCTCTGATCATAATAAATCTTTCCTTTCAACTGTTTATATATTATTATTATAACACCCGTTTAATACAGGTATATGAAAAAGGATACATCTTTACAAAATTATAACATATCCGGAGGTATTCGTTCTGTGAAAAAATATATTATCGGTTATGATATCGGCGGAACAAAAAGCACGGCAGTCCTTGCAGATGTTCACGACGGTATCGTAATTATCGATCGCTTGCAATTTCCGACACCCTTCGGTTATCCGAATACAAAAAAACTCCTGATCGAAGAGTCGTATGAATTACTTAAAAAACATTCACTTCTTATATCAGATGTCATTGCTGTCGGAATCAGTTGCGGAGGACCCCTTGACGGTAACAAAGGTATCATACTGTCACCGCCTAATTTACCCGGATGGGATGATATCCGTATTTGTGAAGATATCACGAACGAACTCGGTGTTCCTGCATATTTGGAACACGATGCCAATGCGTGTGCATTGGTTGAATGGAAGCTCGGTGCCGGTCGCGGAACCGAAAACATGATGTTCCTGACAATGGGAACAGGTTTTGGTGCAGGTATAATAACCGAAGGTTCTTTGCTCATAGGCGCAAGTTACATGGCGGGCGAAATCGGCCATATAAGACTCAAAGAAACCGGTCCCGAAGGTTTCGGAAAATTCGGTTCGATCGAAGGTTTTTGCAGCGGCGCGGGAATCGCCAAACAAGCGGTTGAATACACAAAAAGTAAATTGACCGGCACTGAATCAGGCAAAGTCCCGAAATGGATTTCAGACGGTGTTAAAATTGAAGATATTACAACAAAAATAATTGCCGAATATGCACACGCCGGTGACCCTGATGCTGTTGAAATTATTAATATGATCGGTGAAAACCTGGGAAATGCGTTATCGATTTTCATAGATGCATTCAACCCCGAATGTATCGTAATAGGCAGCATTTTTGTTCGTTGTGAAAAATTTTTGCGTCCGGCTATGCAGCGTGCCATTGATAAAGAAGCATTGAACCATTCAAGTAACGTATGCGAAATCCGTCCCGCACAAACAGGTGAAAGCTTAGGCGATCTTGCAAGTATATTGGCGGCTTGTTACAAACTCGGGCTTGATAGTTCACCTTTTGAAATAAAAAAACCGGTAATAAAACATTATGACCGTCTTTTTGAACGATTCCCCCAACTCGATCCGCTCAAGGAAAAAATAATGTATATGTTCAAAACAATAGCCCGTTCGTATCATAACGGAGGCAAACTTCTTGTTTGCGGAAACGGCGGTTCTGCAGCGGATGCAGATCACATAGTGGGTGAGTTAATGAAAGGGTTTTACAAAAACCGTGAATTAAACAAAGAACTCAAAGACAGGTTCAACGCTCTCGGCAGTAAACTGCAAGGCGCACTTCCTGCAATTTCATTGACACAACATACCGCTCTGTCAACAGCTTTCGCAAATGATGAAGATCCTTCTGTCGTGTTTGCACAACAAGTTTACGGTTACGGCAGTCGAGGTGACATCCTTATAGGAATTTCCACATCAGGAAACTCCGCAAATGTTATTAATGCAATTAAGGTTGCCAAAATAAAGGGAATGATCACAATCGGTTTGACCGGTGAAAAACCTTCGGAAATGACAAGACATTGCGACATTTGTATAGATGTCCCGGCTCATGTAACAGCAGAAATACAAGAACTCCACCTGCCGATTTATCACACATTATGCGCAATGCTTGAAGAAGAGTTTTTTTAATTGTAATGCAATCGATACTTTGAAGATAATTCCCCTGATTTTAAATTCAATACAAGTTCAGTAAAACCGGAAACATCGATTTCGGGCAATATCATTTCACAAATCGGTCCTTTCCGGTTTGTGTTTGCGTCAGTTCCTTCATGATTCCATATTGTCAACGGATAAATTTTCCCGTTTAATTCAATCGTCACATCAACAGAGCCGGACATGATCGGCGTATGACTGTCGTTAAGCAACCACAATTCAACAGAAAACAATTCACCGGCAGACCATGCGAATTTCGGTATACGTGCACTGATCAGCTTCGGACGGCATGCTTCGGCAACATCATTAAATGACGCTTTCGGCTCTGCGGGATATGATATTATTGAATTATTTGCAAGCGTCGGCCAGGGTTCATTGTAGCACCAATTAAGCGCCATTGAGCAAAACGGTTTTTGTCTTCTTGCTTCTTCAAAAATGCATTTATACCCTTCACCCTGAAGCCGGTTACTCCAATCGATCAAATCATCAAGTGTTTGCGCTTCACCGAAATAGTCTCTTAATGTTCCGAGAAATGACCAACTGTCAAAATCACCTTCCCACGCACCGAAAGCATGATGAGCTGTCGTTATTTCATTGGGTACCATCGGAAATATATCACTCTCTTGTGCAAACATGTCTATACATGCACGACCGGATATCGAAGGAACTCCAAATTCCGTGTATGCGGTTTTTTGCGCTTCCGGCATGACCTGATATACTTCACGCCCGTCCTGATATCGGAACATATAATTCCCGTGACCCATCCCGTCGATCGGAGAGGTCATTATAAAAGGACGATCGGGATCTTGTTCGTAACACAATTTGTTCAATAAACGTAAAGCCTTTGACTGATCGGTCATCATCGACCAGTTGTTAAACAATTCATTACCGCCGCACCAAAGAACAAGACATGCATAGTTTTTCAAACGTTTAATGATTGCAGATGCCTCCTGTTCCAATACTTTCAGGTAACGGGGAGTCCCTCTGTAATCATTGCAGGCAAGCGGAAAATCCTGCCAAACCATTATTCCGTATTCGTCACACAGTTCAAAAAACGCATTTTTATTTATTATCGCACCGCCCCAACATCTCAATATGTTGAAATTCAGTAATTTAGCTTGCTTGATAAGAGGTAAATATGTATCACGTGTTATTGTTCCGGTAAAAATTTCGGGATTTACCCAATTGCTGCCTTTGGCAAAAACCGCCGTCCCGTTTAATAATATTGTTATCGGTGCAGGACTTCTGCCGAGCGGAAAACCGAAAGGAACAAGCCAAGCCCCTTCATTCATTACGAGTTCTGCTTTTCGAAACCCGACAGTTCCGCTTTTTTTATCGGTCACGACACCTCCGCAAGTCAATACCGCTTCCCATGTATACAGGACAGGATCACCGTAACCGTTGCACCACCACAATTGCGGTGATTCAAGCGATGCACTTTCACCGCCGGGTATTTTAAGAACTTCTTTTCCCGCCGGATCGTACAAAGTTAATTCGGATTCACCGTAACCTTTTATATCGGAAACGAATTTTACTTCCGCTGATGTAAAATCATCATTCAACTCATATTCTAAAAATGTATCCGTAAAATAACAGGCAGGCAATACTGTAATATATGCATCTTCCCACATTCCCGAAGGTATCAGTCTCGGATGCCAATCCCAACCGTAACTTACGGCAGGCTTACATGATTGTGCCGCTTCGGTACGTGTATCTTTTTCGCCAAAATCATCTTTTGGCGGAGGGGCGATCCAAATTTGCAGTAAATATGATTTCGACCCTTCAAGTGTAATACTTACGGGCGAAAACATTCCTTCATGTTCACGAACAAGTGTACCGTCAAGAAATATCTTGTATTCATAATCGATACCTTCGGCAACAAAACGGAGCGTTTCTCCGGCTTCAATATCAACAGCCGGTATTTGCGTTTCATAAAGCCACCAATGATCTTCCGTTTGCTTGAATTGTTTGTAGTTTGCACCGTATTTCCAATCAGGCAAACCGACACCGACCGCCCAATCAAGATTTGCATTTCCGGGCACCGATGCTTTAACCGTAACATCAGGTTTCACGTCAGGCGATTTGCTGTGACCTACAGTCCACAGAAGATGTTTTTTCACAAATATTACCCCTTTGTTTTAATGCTCAATGTTTTTAACTGAGTTTCTGATAATTAAGTTTGCATTTATACTGAGTGTTTCATACGGTTTTTTTGGATTATCCATTCTCAGCAACAGTTGCTCAACGGCACGTTGTCCAAGTGCTTTCATTTGTATTTCCAGTGTTGTCAATGATTGCGCTCCCGGATATGTCGAATTGTCAAATCCGATCAGACTGAAATCATCGGGAACGGTATATCCCGCTTCATTTAATGCATTTGAAAAATCCGTTGCCATGACATCATTTACACATAACCACGCCGTCGGTGCATCATCCTTTATTAATGTTTTGTCGATCTTCTTTTGAAAATAAGACAAATCGTTATAATCACCTTTAAGCCAAACATAGTTTTCATCGATGGGAAGACCGAACTCATTCATATAATAACGATATGCATCATAACGCGCCTGATAACTGAAACGCCAATTTTTATTTCCTATATAACCGATTTTTTTATGGTTACATGAAATAAAGTATGATAAAGCTTTATAAACACCGTTCCTGTTTGCCGAAATCACATAATCACATTCGATTGAATCGTTGAAATAATCCACCGCAACCATCGGTAACCCTGTTGCGGCCAAAAGCTTTAAACATTCATCATCAATGTCATTCACTATCACGATTCCGTCACATTGCTGACTTTTTACCGATAAAACCGAGTTGCGATAATCTTTGCCGGATTCAACCGTAACGGCCCGTATGCTTATTCCCCGGTCAGCCGCAAAATTCATTATTCCGCTTAAAACGGAGGGCCAAAAAAAGTTATCCTGTTTTAACGATTTTAAATGAATCATTGTTATATGGCGCATTACTGTTGACTTGTTTTTAATTTTATAACCGTGTCCTTCTGCCCGGGCTGTTATTTTCCGTCGTACTTCGTCACTGACACCCGATAAACCGCGCAATGCACGTGAAACAGTGTTCTTTGAAATACCGAGTTCAGCGGCTATTGACTCCATTGTAACCTTAGCCATTTTGATTATTGATCCTTTCAGATTCATACGTTACTTTTAACCCATGTAACGTTACCGATCTCTTTATAATGACTTTCAAGTTATTTTATAGCATGAATTATTTTAATGCAATAGTGCATATGCGACAATATATTTTAATTGTATTTGGATATTATCACTACATTATTCGTAATTACCGGATTTTATGTAACGTTACTTTTGCTTTCCCGAAACGTTCGCGCAATACTTGTTTATCAATCGATTATTAATGACTTCTGTATATGATAGTGCATTTTGCATAATTTTTGCAGTTTTTTTTTGTGGTAATGTACATGTTGACTGTATTATTAATATGTATTACAATACAGGCGTGACATAGGTAACATTACAAATGCATTACAATTTTCATCAGAGGGTCTAATGTCTGAAAATAAGCCTTTATTTAAAAGAATACTGTACTATAAATGGATGTATTTGCTCATCCTTCCGGGATTGATTCAAATAGCTGTATTTGCATACGGACCTATGTACGGTATCCAATTGGCATTTAAACGGTTTTCCCATGCCGCAGGCATCTGGGGCAGCGAATTCATCGGTTGGGCAAACTTTGAATTTATGTTTAACTTCCCTGACTTTTTCAATATCGTTCGTAACACCCTCACTATTTCCGTTATGCATTTATTAGTCGGATTTCCCGCTCCCATCATCCTTGCAATATTGATAAATGAAGTACGATCTAAAAAACTTTCGCGTCCGCTCCAAACCATTTTCACATTTCCGAATTTCCTTTCATGGGTGGTTATATCGGGTATCGTGTTTCGAATATTTGCCAGTGACGGGTTATTAAATTCATTCGGCCAATCATTTTTCCCGGATTGGCGAAACACGATCATGCTCAGCGGCGGTTCATATCGCTGGTTTTTGGTTTTTTCCGGTATATGGCAGAGCGCAGGTTGGAGCAGCATTATTTATTTGGCAGCCATAGCAGGCATCGACCCTACTCTTTATGAAAGCGCATCAATAGACGGAGCCAACAGATGGCAAAAAATAAGACACATCACCTGGCCGGGTATGCAGTTTACGGCATTCATGCTTTTAATTTTAGCAATCGGCGGTATCATGGTCGGTAACTTCGATCAGATATTCAATACAATAAATCCGGCTGTCATGTATGAAGGAGATATCATCAGCTCTTACATAGTCCGTAATATGCGGGAATCCATGCCTAATTACGGCCTCCTGACTGCTGTCGGTATTTTCAACGGGTTGATCAACGCAATGTTGCTGCTGGGTGCAAATGCCGTAATAAAACGCATCCAGGGCAAAGCACTCTTCTCACTCGGATCGTAAGGAGGAAATGTCTCATGACAACGATACATCGTCGCAGTAAACTAAATAAGCTGACCATAGGCGATTATATAATACCGGCATTTCTTATCCTTTTTGCGTTGATTATTATCATACCTATATGGTATGTACTGTCGATCGCATTAGTACCTCAACACGTCTTTTTTCAAACACGACTGCTTCTTTACCCTGCCGAAATCACATTCGAAAACTTCAGAATCATGCTCAACAACCCGCTTTTCCAATCAGGTCTTTTCAACACAGTTTTAATAACAGTGGGTTCAACAGCATACAGTTTGGCTCTGAATATAACATTTGCATATGTTATGCTCAAGCCCATACCGGGCAGGCGTTTCTTTTGGGCATTTCTTGTATTTACAATGTTTTTCAGCGGCGGTCTTTTACCGTGGTTTTTACTGATCGTAAATCTCGGTCTCGTAAACAATTTGCTTGTTTTGATCTTACCTCACGGTATAAGTATTTTTACTGTCATTTTGATGCAGAGCTATATCCGCACATTACCGACTGAATATGAAGAAGCCGCCCGAATAGACGGTGCCGGAGATTTACGGGTTTTGTTCAGTATCATCTTACCGTTATGCAAACCTATGATCGCTACATTAGCGCTCTTTGCCGCCGTCGGAGGTTGGAATCGTTGGTTCGAAGGCATGATGTTCATGCAAAGATCCGAACTTTGGCCTTTACAACTTGTATTGCGTAATATATTGGCAAATGCAAACTTAGCGCTCGAAGGCCTTCCCCATGCCGCCAGAGCCACATCATTCAGTATAGGATTACAAATGGCTGCAACCGTTGCGACAATGTTACCGATCATTTGTGTATATCCCTTCCTGCAAAAATATTTTGTTAAAGGCATAACACTCGGCGGAGTAAAAGGGTAAAAAGAATACTTCGCATTCTCTATGGAAATAACAATCGGTTTTTCACACAACCTCGTAAACGAGCCACCAAAAAATAACAAGTTATTTTAAATTAAGTTGGAAACCCAATTTAATATATAAAACAAAAGGAGTTAATAATGAAAAAGAGAATTTTATCAATCTTGTTAGCGTTGACATTGATTTTTTCTGTCGGATTAATCACTGCCTGCAATAACAACGAGCCCGCATCAACACCAAGCGGCACCGACAGCGGTACCGGCGGAGGCGGAGGCGGCGGTGATACCGCAACCACTACGGATGACCCGGCCGACGACAGTCCTTATGCAACACATTTAACAATATCCATGAGCGTCATGGACCAACACATCGTAGGGCGCGATTGGGAAACCGGAGAAATTTGGAGTCCTTTAATGCAACATATTATGAGTCATTATAATGTGGACTTTGACTTCTACGCACTTGAATGGGGCGATTTCCTCGATGTTACTCGTATGTGGCTTGCATCGGGAATAGCACCGGATATTTTATTCCAAGACATTCACCCTTCACGTTTCGGCGAGTTCTATATCAATGCAACACAAGACGGCTTCTTCCGTCCGTACAACCTTGATGCAAATCCCAACCTCAAAGAAGCCTTCGCCGCAGCTCCGCCTGCAGCACAAGCATTCATGATCGACGGCAACTTGTATGCATGGCCGGGCGTGATCGACTATAATACATATATTTCACCGTACCAACTCCAAGGTTTCATTTATCGTTGGGACTGGGCACAAGAAGCAGGTGTCGGTAATGCAAACAATATATACACATATGAAGAATGGATCAATATGATCAAAACCGTACAAGAAGTAAATCCGGGTAATGTTCCCGGCGGCGTTGCCGGTATCGGTTCGGTCAACTGGAGTCTTCCCCGTGATTATCCAAATGCATATGACGTTCCGGGAATCATCGAATTTACAAGAGATTCTTCCGGATACACATGGGGTCCGTTCATTCCGGAAACACTCGATGTAATTATGCAATTAAACGAACTGTACAGAGACGGGGTTATTTGGGCAGATCAAATCATGGCACAAGCAGATGAAGCACAAGATCTTTTCCATGCAAACGGATTATTTGTGTATCTTCAAAACAACATAATATATAACGGTATGCGTGAAAGAATCAGAGACTATCTGGAAAACAACGGTTTGGATAATAATGACGAAGATTTGATCACCCATTATGCCGAAAATGTTATTCGTACCGGTATGGTCGAATCCCCGAACGGCGGAATACTTTCACGTGAATCAGGCGGTATCTGGTCACACACAATAATGAATTCACAAATTTCGGATGAAGCTGCCGAACGTTGGGAATCGATTCTCGACTGGATGGTAAGTGAAGAAGGTTACTTTACCCGTGCTTTCGGAACGCGCGGTGAAGATTGGGATCTCGACGGAAGCGGTAACTTCAGTCTCATGTGGAAACAAGATGCAGACGGCAACTATATCGATCCGACCGAAATGTATGCAAACTGGCCGATAACACGTACGGCGAGTAATCTCGATGCAAAAATGGAAGCTTGGGCACCGGATCTTGCAAACCAAACGATCCTTAACCAATTCAACGCATTACGCGATACAGCCATGGGTCCGCGCGGCAACAGATTTGCATTTGACGTCGGTCTTGCATACTTCACAGGTGAAGAATTCCTCAACGTAGTTCCCGGCGACATCGGTGCAGAAATGACAGCACTTATGACGATCAATCCGGACGGAATCGAAAGCCGTTGGAACACATGGCTCGACGGACGCCGTGCAATAATTCAGCCTGTACTCGATGAGCTCAATGCAGCATTAAATTAATGTTTCATAATTAATAATCTGAATCATAAACTGTTTCGTAAAGGTCGGGGTGTACAACCCCGACCTTTACCGGTATTATGTAAGCGATAATGTATAAGAAAACAGGTGAAATATGGAAATAATCAATAAACCTCCCGAAACCGGAATCTTTCAATACGCTCTTTTCGATTTTGACGGCACACTCAGTCTTATAAGAGAAGGTTGGCAAGACATCATGATTCCTTATTTTATTGAGGTTTTGCTTGAAACACCCGAATCGGAAGATGAAAATACAATCAAAATACTTGTTACGGATTTTGTCGATCGATTAACGGGCAAACAAACAATATTCCAATGTATGCAGTTGGATGATGAAGTCGTTAAACGCGGAGGAAAAAAAAGAGACCCCGGACTATATAAAACAGAATATCTTCGCAGATTACACGAGCGTATAAAATATCGTATCGAAGAATTGCAAGCCGGTTGCGATCCCGAAAAATACATTGTCCCCGGCGGAACAAAACTCCTCGATTTGTTGCAAAACAAGGGTTGCAGGTTATATCTCGCAAGCGGAACAGATGAAAAAGATGTATTAAAAGAGGCTGAACTCCTGGGCTTGACAAAATACTTCGGAACCGACATCTACGGTGCTCATGACAGTATGACCGATTGTTCAAAAGAAATGGTTATTAATGAAATATTACTGAAAAATGATATTTCAGGTTCTGATTTGCTGTCTTTCGGCGACGGTTTTGTTGAAATCGAATTGGTCTCAAATATCGGCGGTTACTCAGTCGGAGCAGCCACCGACGAAGCCGGTTTTAAAGATGTCGACCCGCGCAAACGACAAAAATTGATCGAAGCCGGAGCAGATATTATTGTACCCGATTTCAGTGAATCCGAAAAACTTGTATCATTTTTATTCGAAAGGAATCGATAACATGCCTTATCCGATTTTTGACCGCTCCCGTTTAAATATCAAACCTTTAAACGAAAGAGTTCACGATGTATCGATCAATGAGTTCATAAAACTCGATGCCGAGCTTGAACCTTATGACAATCCGGCTTTAAAACCCCTTGCTGAAAGCATTCTCGATGCATATAATAAAAAAGCAACCGTTTTAATGATGTACGGCGGCCACGTTATTCGTTCGGGTTGCGCTCCTTTTATAATTGAAATGATGCGAAAAGGTCAACTGACACACCTTGCAACAAACGGTGCAGGTTCAATTCATGACTTCGAACTTTCATTGATCGGTAATACGTGTGAAAGCGTTGCCCGTTATGTAAGTGAAGGACAATTCGGATTATGGAAAGAGTCAGGACTGATCAACGATATAATCGTCGAAGGTTACAAAGAAAATATCGGATGGGGCGAAGCTCTCGGACGCTATATATGGGAAAACAACTTACCGAACAAAGAAAACAGTTTACTGGCAATGGGGTATCATTATAAAATCCCGTGCACGGTCCATGTCGGTATAGGAAGCGATATCATACACGAACACCCGAACTTCAACGGAGCCGCAGCAGGTGCAACATCATATACGGATTTCTTGATTTACACGCAATCGATAACAAATTTGGAAAACGGTGTTTTTTTAAACGTAGGTTCAGCTGTAGCCGGTCCGGAAGTTTATTTAAAAGCGATCGCAATGGCTCGAAACGTCGCACATCAAAACGAAAAAAGGATAACTGATTTCACGACAGCTGTTTTTGATATTCAACCCCTCGGTGACGGAAACGTTATGACAACACCCGACAAAAGCAACCCCCGCTACTACTTCAGGCCTTGGAAAACAATACTCAGTCGCACTGTTGCCGACGGCGGAAAAAGTTATTACATTGAAGGTGAACATCGTTTAACGATCCCGCATTTGGCAAGACAGATTTGGGATCTTGAAAGGAATCATCAATGAACGAAAATATCCGTAACATTTTGAATATCCTTGATAATACCAAAAATACTTCAATAACCGTTTTCGGTGATTTCTGCCTTGATAAATATTTATATATCGACCCGGCAAGAGATGAAGAATCACTTGAAACAGGTTTGATCGCTTATCAGGTTGATAACAAAAAACTGTTCCCCGGAGCAGGAGGAACAATAACAAATAATCTACGAGCTCTCGGTGCATCCGTTCATTGCATCGGGTTAACGGGCGATGACGGAGAAGGGTATGAACTTAACAAAGAATTAAATAAAATCGGTGCAAATACCGAATATATGATATCGTCGAACGACATTGTGACCGGGACATATACAAAACCGATGCGTAAAGCCGGACCGGGTTCATATACGGAAATGAACCGTATCGACATGCGAAATTTTAAAGAAACACCGGTTGAACTTGAAAATAAGCTTCTCGAACACTTGGAACTCGCTTTAAATCGATCATCAGGCGTTATTATCATCGATCAATTCATCGAACGCAACTTCTCTGCCGTCACCGACAAAGTACGTACAGGGCTTGCCGTAAAAGCAAAAGAACATCCCGATAAATTCTTTTATGCCGATTCAAGAGGTAATGCAGGCCTTTTCAATAATGTGATAATAAAATGCAATCAGTTTGAATTACCGGGCAAAACTGAAAATAACAAGGAAAAAAGCAAAAGCGAAATCTTACGCGACGGCAAAAACCTGGCTGTAAAATCCGGAAAACCTGTTATTGTTACTGTCGGAGCAGAAGGTGCATATGTTTTTGAAAACGAAAGTATATCATATGTTCCTGCATTTAAAGTTACCGGACTGATTGATATCGTCGGAGCGGGTGATGCAACCAATGCCGGAGTTATGATCGGTTTGGCATCGGGTCTGTCCCTTCCCGAGTCCGTCCTTCTCGGCGGTTGTGTATCATCCCTCACGATCGAGCAAATCGGTGTAACCGGAACAACAACAATTGACAAAGTAAAACAACGGTTGATCGAAAAGTTAAGCGATGAATCATTCAGCATAGAAAATTTTTAATCCCCGGTTAATAAAATATCAATACACAATTACCGGAGGTATATTTTGAACGATCCGAAAAACTCTGTTCTTTCCGTCGATATAGGCGGTTCAAAAATCGTTGCGGGTATTATTGATATGGCAGGTAATATAAAAGCTGCTCTTTCAGAACCGCTGAAGTATCCGTATTCTCAAAACACTGTATGGGAAACAACAATAAACCTGTGTGAAAGAATTTTGGAAAACAACGCAAACACGGCAATAATACACGCAGGTGCCGCAATACCGGGTTTGACCGATCCCGAAAAAGGATTATGGGTTTTTTCCGGCTTTTCCGGAATCAAAGATATGCCTTTCTCCGATATGTTTTATGATGAGTTCGGCATCAAATGCTTCATTGAAAATGATGTAAATGCATGTGCACTCGGAGAAATGCATTTTGGCGCTTGCAAAAATGTTGACGATTTTATATGGGTAACGATCAGCAACGGAATAGGCGGAAGCATCGTTATGGACGGCAAGCTGCGTGTCGGAGCAAATAAAAGCTCCGGCGAGATCGGACATGTTTGTGTCAAAGAATTCGGTCCTTTATGCAAATGCGGTAAAAACGGATGTTTGGAAGCATGTGCTGCCGGCCCCGCTATCCTCGATCGTTATCTCGAGTTGGTCGACCATGCCGGCATTGACACCGATTCATTAAGTGCCGAATCAATTGCCGCCGGTGCGCGAAACGGTGATGCAATCGCCGTTATGGTTTATGAAGAGGTCGGATATTATCTCGGATCGGCATTTGCATCGGCAATCAACCTGCTCAATCCGAGCAAAATCATTTTAGGCGGCGGTGTTTCGGCAAGCATGGATCTGTTTTATCCGAGTATGATGAAAACAATGGATGAAAAGGTCTTTAAACAAGCAAACCCGAATATAACGATCGAACAAACAGCTCTCGGTTACAATGCCGCACTTTTCGGCGCCGCCACAGTCGGTTTCACAGGTTCAAATATGTATCCCAATCAGGAAAAATCATTTTAGCAGTGGATTGCATCCCGCAATGAGCGCTGATAAAAAATTTTTTACCGACTTTATTGATCAGGTCATGCATTTTTTGAGCTGAAGGATCTGCGGGCACATCAAAATACATCGCAGCCGCTATTCCTTTAAAAAGCGGACTGCAATCAACACCTTGTGTTCTGCACAACCTGACAGCTCCCGAAAATCTTTCCGATCGCCCGAGTTTACGCATCGGATCACCCCCCACTCTGGCGACCGTGTCTCCCAATCCTTTATTTCCGAAACGTAAAATCAAATCATCAGTATATTCAAGCAAATCGTCAATACTTTTGTTATATTTTTTTGCCAAAGCTTCTGATGTTGCCGTCATTGCTTCTTTAACATGGCCGCGGATTGTTGCGTTTTTCATTGCCTGCCATATATATTCATAATTTTTACAATATCCTAAATATGCTGCTGTTGCATGACCCATGTTGTGTATAAACAGCTTTTTTTCTTCTTCAAACTTAAAAGGTGAACATAAAATCGAATGCTCCAAATTCGGAAAAGGCAGAACGACAGCATCGTTATCTATCGGTAACACGCAAAATTTTTCAACATATATGACCGTCGGGTCTTTTTCCCGCACAGATATCGGTACGACAGGCACCATACGACCGATTGTCGTCCCGACACACCCGATCCTTTCAGGCATACCGTTGTCGGGAAAAAAACTTTCCAATGTTCTTTTCAATATTTGCGGAGCACGATAAATATTTTCACACACTAAAATATTGAGTGAACGTTTTCTCATTGCGAGTCCTTCAGCAATAATCGGAATTATTTTCGTAAAGGCACCGGAGCCGACAGATACAGCCATGATTTCACAATCGGCAATTTCACGCGCGACCGTACTGTGATCACTTCCGTTGATCGCTCGAACACCCTGAATTTCTCGCTCTTCCGTTTTGCTGCCGTCAACTGTTATTTGTGTATATGATTTACGTTCATTTAAAGCATCAACAACATCTGAATTAACATCAATAAATACAACTTCAAATCCCGAATCATGAAATAATTGACCGATAAAACCTCTGCCGATATTTCCCGCACCGTACATTACGGCAGTTTTTTTGTTTTCGTTCATTTTCGAAAACCCCACCGATCGATCATTTCCGATACACCGTTATAATCACGAAGCCCGTCGGTCGAATTTGCTTCAGTCAAATTACACGCAGCCGTACCTGCCGCAAATTCCAATGCTTTTTGAAGATCAAACTCTTTATATAAGCCGTATAACATCCCTGCACAAAATGCATCTCCCGCGCCCACATTACCCTTTATAATTTCATTCGGAAGATCGAGTGAAGGTGAAAACACATGTCCCGAATTATGCGATAATGCCCAACCGCCTTCCGGTGTGTGTATGGTAATCATTTCATGTACACCGAGTTCTGCTAATCGTTCAAGCATTTGTTTGACATTTTTATCCGGCAAAAAACCGTCCGGGTCACGAGCGGGTAATCCTGTTATTAAAGATGCTTCATTTTCATTGATAATAACATAGTCGCAATACTTCAAGCTCGGTGTCACGATTTTCTTAAATCGATCCGAGTTTTCACTCACCACATCGATCGATGTTTTAATCCCCGATGAGCGGATTTTCGCCAAGGTTCTTGCCAAAACCGTCCCGTATTCACTGTCAAAAGCATCCATACTGTCGAGAAGCAATATATATCCGATATGAAAAATATCACAATCCAACTTATCAAGCGGTATATCATCGGGACAAAATGCGGCATTGGCTCCTCTGGCATGGAAAAATGTTCGCTCTCCCTGTTCATCAGACATAACATCGGTAAAAGATGTCGGAAGATTATCATCAATTATAATTTCCGAACGAATACCTTCACCGGCGATCAACTCCCGGATATACCGTCCGTTTTCATCATCACCGACTCGACCCAAAACATTGACTTTTACCGACCTGTCAAGCTTTGCCAAAGCAATCGACGTGCTGCACGCAGTTCCGCCCACACCTCTCGATATCTCCGAAACAGAAGACAAACTGCCTCTCACCGGATATGAATCAATCTTCTTCACATAATCCGCAACAAGATTCCCCGCGACAGTAATATTGCTCGACATATTTTGTTTCATATCAGATTCCTTTAAGAATCAATCAAACTTTTTATTTCGTTCGCTGTACGGAACGATAACTCTGTCACCTTTTGAAGTCATGGCTATATAATCTTCAGCAATCCTCAAATCTTTTACGGCCTCTTCAGAAATACACGGAGCTTGTTTTTCTCTTCGCAATGCCTTCAAGAAATTGATCGCCTGATTACGCATTGCACAAACATTCGGTAACATCGGTGTCGTTATTTCGCTGTCCCAACCTTTATCTCTGTAGACAGAAACCGAGCTCGCCAATTGAGTTGCAAGAGGTGCGGTAAAATCGATACGAACCCAACCTTTTTCAAAACATACCAAAGCATGTTCCTGCCAATCTACGGATGTGTTGAATGTATCGAGTTCCAATACTCCGTTTACTCCGCTTTCACTTTCAGCAGTAAAAAAGTATTTTCCCGCGGATGTGAGTTGATAATCTTCTCCCATCAAATAACGCATCATGTTTACCTGATGAATGTAATAATTTACGAACCAAACCAAACGGTTTTTGGTTTCTTCATCAATACCGGTCGATTCTCTTTCCGGCGCAACAGGGCCGGGCGGTTCTCCTGAATCCAGCGGCATATCGGCGTCTTTTCTGTAATTGCCGGGGGGCATACATATCCTGACATATGTCATTTTACCCATTTCACCGGTTTCTTTCCATTCGTCAATTATTTTTTTCGCATATTCCGTTGCGGGATCTGAACGCTTATGATACCCGACCATATGTAACAACCCGGTGTCTTTGGCGATTTGTGCGAGTTTGGCTCCGTTTTCGGAAAATACACAAAGAGGTTTTTCCGTGATGACATGTTTACCTGCACGTAATACCTCCGGAACCAATACAACATGATTTTCGAAACTTTGAATACAAGCAACGGCATCAATACTTTTATCCGCAAGCATTTCTTTGTAATCCGGTGTTGCATTTGCTATCCCGTAACGAGTCGCAAGAGTTTCTGCTTGTTTTATTTTAACATCACAAAGAGTCACTATTTCACATTGATCCTGAAGCTGTGCGTAGTTCATCAAATGCGCCAATTGACCCATGTGACCCACGCCAAGGAAACCCAGCTTAATTTTATCCATTAAAGTTCTCCTTCATTAAAAAAGATATATAACCCTTCTTTTCCGGGTGCAATGATATCAAGCATTCCGTTATTGTTTAAATCTTCAAGCCAAAAATATAACCCAACACCCGAATGGCCTTTCAACGGTGAACCGTAATCAATAATATGTCTGTAAAATCTGTCAGTATCACGAATTGTGTAATAACACACAAAAACTTCACCGTCATCCCCCGGATCGCTCCCGTTATGAGCAAGCCAACGTTTGCCTGTCACCACTTCAAGTTTACCGTCACCGTTGATATCGGCAAGCTGAATATCATGATACTGCGACCATGCATTATCGATGATATGTTCCTTCCAAACTTTTTTACCGTTTTCTGAGCCCTGTTCATACCAAGCCAGACCGTAATTATGACCGGAAGCGGCAATTATATCCGGTAACCCGTCACCGTTGACATCATGAATCAAAATCGGCACACTGCAACCGTTCGGCAGTTCAATTTGTTCTGAAATTTTCCACAATCCCGCATAAGGTCCGTCTTCGGGCATATGTAATATACCTGCAGGAGTTATGACTTCCGGTTTTCCGTCATTGTCAATATCTCCCACTCCGAGACCGTGCCCTGCATTTACATCACCGATCACATACTTTGTAAACACACCGTCTTTCAACTTAACAAAGAAAACCGGTTCATTCGGGCAATTCGGAAAAATTTCAACTTCTCCGTCACCGTCGATATCATAATAACGTATCGTTTCAACGTTTGTAAGCTCCATGATCTTATGCGTTTTCCACTCACCGCCGGCAGGACCGGGATTTTCGCGCCAATATAAACCTTCATCCCACCAACTGCCGGTAATTATATCCGGATAACCGTTCCCGGTCACATCCATCGGATAATCGGAAAAATCATGCAAATAATTCCCGTCATGTTCTATATCACTAATTTTATGTTTAACTTTAAAGTCCGGTCCCTGATACCAATATTCACCGCATATAATATCAAGGATTCCGTCTTTATTTACATCAACAACACTGCAAACTTCACAGGGATTTTTAACATCAATTTCGGATTTTTTAAAGTTTATCAAAGTTGCCTCCCTATTCTCCGAGTTTACCGAAACGTGCATTGATCGCAAGTGCCGGATCGATCGGTACAGGAGCGGGAACGGTTCCTGCAGGAATATCGATATGATTTTTTACCGTCAATGTTTTGCCGGTAAATTGCGGCAACCATTGTGCCTGAGCTTCAAGCATTTCTTTGACCATTAAGCGAATATCTTTCAGGTCAAGAACCGCAGATGTTAAAGGATCCATGGCAACAGCCCAAAATGCAAGCTCGGGATCACCCGAAATACCCGCATCAGCCGCCAGACTGTGAACGGTTACATTCGATTGATTCATTGCCGCAAGAGGTGCAGGCAGTTTGCCGACAGTGAAAGGATGCAATCCTTCTTTATCTGCATACACAGGCACTTCAACACAGGCATCATACGGTAAATTTGTTATGAACCCGTCATTGCGTACATTACCGCTGAAACGGAACGGCAATCCGGTTTCGAGCGCTTCAATGATATATGAACAATATTCATTGCTTCTCGGTTCAAGCTCACCGCTTTCGATCGACAGTACGTCAGTATCTTTAAATTTTTCAGCCACCATCAACGAGTATTTATAATAAGCTCCCGAAGCTCCGCCGAAATCGGGTTCGTCACAATATCGATCGAGAGATGCCTGATTTTTCCTGAACCACGGTAAATATTCACTTAAATGACCCGTAGATTCTGTCATGAAATATCCGCAGTGCCGCATGACTTCACCGCGTACTTTTTCATTTTTATAGTATTCGGGTTTTTCCATATTTTCACGTAATATCGGATACAGATCGTGTCCTTTATTTTCAAGTTTTAAGAACCATCCCATATGATTTATTCCGGCACAAAGATAGTCGATTTCTTCTTTCGGTACGTCTGTATAGCCGGCAATCAAATCAAGAGTTGTTTGTACACCGTGACAAAGACCGACAAAATTCATCGATGTCGCTCTTCCCGCTGTTGTGCACACTGCACCCATGGGATTGACGTAATTTAAAACATATGCATCAGGACACAATTCTTCAACATCATTTCCGATATCCATTAGTACGGGAGCCGTTCTCAAACAGCGGAAAACACCGCCCGGACCGAGAGAATCCCCGATACACTGATCGATGCCGTATTTAAGCGGTATTTCATAATCGATACCGAATGCTTCGGTACCGCCTATTTGGAACATAAGAATAACGTAATCCGCGTCTTTGAGCGCATCTCTGCGATCTGTCGTACAATAAATATTCGCTTCTATATGATTTTTATCTATGATTTGTTGTGCGTATGTTTTCATTTTTTCAAGCTTCCACATCGTCGGACCCATGAGTGCATAGGTGGAGCCTGCAAGCGCCGGTGTTGAAAAAAGGTCATTGAGCAATGTTTTACAAAAAACAACACTCCCCGCTCCGATTATTGATATCTTTGCCATTTAATATCATTCCTTTCGCATAATTTCGTATTATTCAGCATCGCTCAGTTTACCATAAATTTCAATTTTTTGATACACAGGGGATTTTTACTTCTCTGCATACTTTCGATCAATAATTATTTACAAGTTCTGTTGCGATTTCTGTCCAACGGGTCAGGTTTTGCGGTTTGTAACAGACTGTTGAAATGTCTTTTAATACCAGTTCAAAGGAACAGTTGTTTTTCTTTGCGGCTGATATAAAAGTCTCCAGTTCTTTGCGAACAGCTTCTTCGTTGAAACTCGGACCGGCGTTTGCCGGGTTCGGTTTTATCGACATTACATATCTTGTGTTGCATTTTTCAGCAGCGATATCAATATTCGCCCACGGTGTTATTGAAACTTTTCGTAAATTATGCATTTCTTCAAACAGGTCAATTTTATCATCAAGACCTTCACAACAACCGTAATATACAAGCCCGAAATCTTTTAATGCTTCCATTTGATATTTAATATCGAATTCATAATGCATTTCGGGAGATACAAATCCGAAGATTTGTGCGGCACCCCGACCCCATACATTCTCCGGTTTTATATTATCGTAGTCATCAACAGGTTTTAAGTCATTTGTATAATTGGCTGTACAATGCATATCGGGATACTCGACAGCATACATATTGTTTTTAAAGCCGTCTTCCACTGTTTTGATATATCCGTCGGTGAGTTTACGTGCTATTTTATGCATGAAATCAGGACGATCCGCTAAATCGATAAGCAAATTTTCAACACCGCGAAGTTGTGCAATATTATCCCACATACAAAGGCCCAAACCCGGTTGATGCCCTTGGATCTGAACGGGCAAAATATCACCTATCACATCTGCCGCAAATTCATATTTATGCATTGTTGTGTCACGATCATAATGACCCGGTACCCAATGCATTTTTTCCAAATCTTCTTCCGTGCTCAACACATCATGATACATATGAGCCGCTATATATCCCGGACCGGTGATCAAATCTTCATTGATCGATAATCCTTCCATATGTCCGAAACTTCCCTGCTTCATGATCGGAAAGAACTGATACATATGTGTGTCTTCATTGAAATGCTTTTTTCGGTATAACTGTACGCGAAAGAAATGTTCGATATTTCTCATGCGTTCGTCTTCGCAATGCAGATCCATTTCCCCTTCTGCATTAAACTCATGTAAAGGCAGTTCATTGACCAAAACGATCGGTCTGATCATTTTTAAATCATTAACACCCTTGTGTAAAGCGATTTTGCTTAAATTTTCATCACTGAAAGCAGCTTGACGATATTTTCCGGCAAGCTCTCTGACGATCTTTCTGTCATTATTCATACATCAATCTCCCAAAACTTAACATTTCCATTCCCGTTCGGCTTTTATCAATAATTTATCAGCTTCTTTTTGTGTCATAAACGGCATCAAAAAATAAAAATGGTTTGAACCGAATTTTTGCACCAATTTATCAGCTTTTTCGATTGCTGTTTGCGGATCATACCCGCCCAATGCTACCCACAAACCTTTACCGGCATCTGTTACGGCACCGAACATATCATACCAACATTCTTCGCCGGATTCGGGATTTCCGTGTCCCGGTGTCCATTGGATCGCATTAAGTTCATCGATTTCCATCAATGCAGGGATATGACATATACATTCCGGTCCGTCTAAATGAAACAATGAATTATTAAGCCACCGACACTGCTCTCGCAACGGTTCCAATGCAAAATCACGAAATTGTCCGGGTGAGATCATTGCCGCCGTATCGCACTGTATTTTTGAAGTTCTGCCCGATCCGTATATCGCAAATGCCGTAAACGCATTAAACCCCGTTTCATCTTCCATGCAGAATTCGTTGAATGCATCAAAAACAGTTTTATAATGATCATTTAATGATGAATGTGCTTTATTCACCAAATCGGGGTGCTCAAAGAAGTCTTCAAACAATTCTGTCGGACCTGTCATAGCCGCCAATATATCCATATGTTCGACCAAATCCGGTATCTCCAATAATGCATCTGTGTTTATCATTGCTTCCTTGCCTCGTCTGTACATCTCAAGATGCCGAACGTACCATTCATTATTTTCATCAAAAACGATTTTACCGTCATCGGGAAGCTTGTTCATGAACGGAAGAAACCAAAGTGTGTCTGCATTAAAACTCGCTTCACACCCCAAATATAACGCCAACGATCCCGCTCCCAAATTGAATGATACGGAAGGGTACGCTTCCGCAACAGGCTTGTTTTTGCATAAACGATCAA
>Ga0123356_10001173_pt1 | contig 28990 bp, 20 predicted proteins | sample TergutEmb28metaG_2_FD_92546 | JGI IMG/M metagenome (GOLD analysis project Ga0123356, IMG submission 92546) | Embiratermes neotenicus P3 segment gut microbial communities from Petit-Saut dam, French Guiana - Emb289 P3 | ecosystem: Host-associated > Arthropoda: Insects > Digestive system > Gut ...
CTGTCTTGTTTCGCTGTTTTACCGATCGAGCCTTTGTTAACAAGGAGTTCTATATAGATAACAAATATTTAAGATTCTGCTAACAACTACTTGACTCGGAGGGCATACATATCAGCTGCTACCGGTTTGGGCAAGAAGAAACGGCAGTAGATCGATTGATATTATTGATGACCCACCACCCTCCTAATCTCCGAAACCAAATAAAACGACCCCACCCCCAAAACAGAAACCCCCTCCCCCTCTTCTTTCTTCCCCCGCGTCCTCCGCACTTCAGCGTCTCCGCGAGAGTCCCCCCCAACCTCCTCCCCCTCTTCTTTCTTCCCCCGCGTCCTCCGCGCCTCAGCGTCTCCGCGAGAGTCCCCCCCAACCCCCTCCCCCTCTTCTTCCTTCCCCCGCGTCCTCTGCGCCTCAGCGTCTCCGCGAGAACTCTTCGCAAATCTTCCCGCCAACTCTATCGCCTCCCGCGTATCCTTCACCAGCAAAGTCTTCTCCCCGGCAAGTTCCGCAAAAATTTCGTACACCTTATCGGGGTTACTCATTTTAAAAGTACCCGGTGTAGTAATAATGATTTTTGAGAAACGGGAATGTGCTATCCTTGCCATTGCCGAAACATCTTTGTCTGAAGCGCAGCCAAAAAGCAGGATGCCGCCTTCGCCGTAGAGAGAACAGAAAGTTTCTAAACAAAGAGCAAGACTTTCGGGGGTGTGCGCGCCGTCGATGATAAAATTGCTTTCTATTTTTTCAAAGCGCCCGGGGATGTTTAGGTTTGCAAGTCCGCGGGAAAGACAATCTGTCTGTAACAAAGGAAAAGCTATTTTTAAAGCGGTAATCGCAAGAGCGGCGTTTTCTGCCTGGACTTTTCCGGGAATGGGGATGGAAAACGAGGAATGTGAAAGATCAAAACTTGTGCCTTGTTTAGTTGTTTTTATGTTGGCAAGTTCTGCTGTTTCGGGGAAATAGTGAAGGGGGCTGTTTTTTTCTTTTGCTGTTTTTCTGAAAACCTGCAGCGCTTCTTCGTTTTGTTTAGCCAGTACAAGAGGTTTGCCTTTTTTTATGATACCGGCTTTTTCACCGGCAATTGCTGTTATTGTGTCGCCTAAAATATTTGTGTGTTCAAGTTCAATTAAGGTTATTACACTGACCAATGGGTCTAAAATATTTGTTGAGTCGAGCCTGCCGCCCATGCCTGTTTCTGCGACAATTACATCGCAGTTTGCTTTGCGGGCGCAAAGGAAAAAAAGAAGAGTTAGTATTTCCCAGAAAGTGGGTTCGCAGCCGTCGGCCCTGCCGTCGGCCCTGCCGTCGGCGGAAGAGGTGTCAAAGAGCGGATTTTTGGAGGCGGGAAGAATGTCTTCTATTATGTGTTTAAGTTCGTTGCCCGCAGAGCAGTAGATATCTTCATCAAAATAAGAGCCGTTAAGGCAAAGTCTTTCGCGTATGTCAATTACATGGGGCGACATATAGCGCGCTGTTCGCAAGCCGGAAGCAGTCAGCATGGAGGCTAACATTGCGGTGACGGAACCTTTGCCTTTGGAGCCGGCAATATGAATGGACGGCGCGCACTTGTGCGGGTTTCCGGTTAGTTCTGCCAGAAACTCCATGCGATCAAGACGAAAACTTTTAGGCTTCTGCCCCCGCTCCAGATTAACAAACCCCAACACCCAGGAGAAAACTTCATTTGAAGATGCAAAATTATTCAATTCAGCTCATTAATTCGTAGGTTTTGCCGTATTGTACGATGCTTACGTTCGGGAAACCGTTTTCTTCCAGGTAAGTTTTCAGGAAGGTTTGCGCTTTTTTTTCACCGTGAACCAGCAGAATACCTTTTAAACGGGAAGTGTCCAATGCCTGGAGCCATTCCAGAGTTTCCGCGTAATCGGCATGGGCGCTGAATGCGTTTATTTCTTCTACCTGCGCTTTTACCTTGTACCAGTCACCGTGAATTTTAACATCGGTTTCGCGGTTGCGGATACGCCGTCCAAGGGTGTCTTTTGCCATGTAGCCGACCGTCATGATGGTAGTGTTGGGATCCTGTATATTGTGCATCAGGTGATGCTGTATGCGTCCCGCTTCGCACATTCCATCGGCGGAAATGATGATAAGAGGACCTTTGTGGTCATTTAGCGCCTTTGATTCCTGGACACTGGTTGTAAAATGCAGGCTGTTAAAGCCAAATGGATTTTTATGATGTTTTATAAACGCTTCTTTAATCTCTGCGTTGTAACATTCGGGGTGCACCTGGAAAATCGTCGTTGCGTTGGTTGCCATGGGGGAGTCTACGTAAATAGGCACTTCGGGGATTACACCTTCGTCTACGAGCAGGTGGAAATAATAGACAAGTTCCTGCGTACGCTCAATCGCGAATGCGGGAATTAAGATTTTTCCTTTTTTTTCTACAGTCCGCCTCGCTATTTCTGCCAGTTTTTTGATGGCATCATCTGTGGAACCGTGAAGACGGTCGCCGTAGGTGCTTTCCAGGATGATATAGTCCGGAGCTGTTTCGGGAATAGCGGGGTTACGGATGATGGGTTTGCCTTTTCGCCCCAAATCGCCTGTGGCAAGAATATTCAGTTCTTCGCCGCCTTTTTTTATCTTTATGGAAGCAATTGCAGAGCCTAAAATATGCCCGGCATCGTAAAATTCAAGGCTGACGCCGTCGCCTATTATCATAGGTCTGTTGTATGACACCCCGATTGTCTGGCTTACAGCCTGTATAGCGTCCTGTTCGGTATAAAGCGGGGTCCAGTCGAATTTTTGCCCTTTTTTCTGTGCTTGGCCTTTCAGGTATTTAGCGTCCCGAGCCTGGATGTTGGCAGAGTCCATCATTATAAGACTTGCTATATCCCGCGATGCAGGGGTAGCATAGACATTCCCTCTGTAACCCTGTTTTGTCAGCAATGGTAAAAGACCGCAGTGGTCAAGGTGTCCATGCGTTAAAACTACACCTTCGATTCGGTCTTCCGCGATGCCGAAATTCCTGTTTTTACGATCCGCTTCCGCCCTGGAGCCCTGGAAAGCGCCGCAATCAATCAGATAGCTCAGCCCGTCAATCTCAAGCACATGCTTGGAACCTGTAACTTCCTCGGCTGCTCCGAGGGAATAAAATCCTGCGTACATAGGTTAATTATAACATTGAAAAGTCGATACTACAAGCATTCTTTTTACACTCAAATTCGGGCTTTTTGGGCAATTTTGAGGCAGTAAAACCGCAAAAATTTTTACGATTATCCCCTTCTGGGGGGGTGCGGTATTTTACGGGGGCATTTAAATTCTATATGTATACTCGTAGAAGTATGAAAAATTCATTCACAGGAGGATAATAGTGAAAAAAGTATTAAAAATCTTCGTACTTGTTGTAGCAGTATCAATGCTGTTTGCAGCGTGCGACGAAGCCGAGGTATTTGGCAACAGGTCTGATGAAATAGCAGCCAGCGAAGATACCTCAAGAAACACCGGGCAAGTTACTCGCAGGTGGAATTTCCAGAACACAGCCACCAATCTCGTAGAATGGAATGGGAACGATTCATCGCTTAACAGCAGGGATATTAGCTATACAGACAGTATGACCTTGTTGGGAAGCCAGCGTTCATTCCGATGGGTGCGTACCCAGGCAAGTCCGGGCAGCGGAGCTACAGCCGGTTGTATTCAGCCTAACGGCGCTACATCCTCCGGCAGATACTTCCTGCAAATTGCCAACGTACAGGGTCCTTTCTCGATAACCTTGCTTTATACCGATACCGGCAGCGGAAACAGCGGCCGTAACATCACGTTCTTTACCAACGGTACAAGCCGCGGCACAACTGCCAACACAAGCGGGTTAACTTTAAGGACACACACCTTTAACTACACAGGAACAGACAGAGTTACCGTCCAATTGGGCTGTAACAACGCAATCAGGCTCTTTGACGTATCTATCGTCTCCACAATCAGGGCGACAGCTGTAAATATCAGCCCCAGCGGAAACTTCTCGATTGCTGCAAATGCAACAAGACAGCTTTCTGCGACAACAAACCCTGCCGATGCTCTTAATACCGTAACCTGGGCGAGCAGCAACACCAATGTTGCTACAGTAAGCACCAGCGGATTGGTAACAGGAAGAGCAGCAGGAACAGCGACAATTACAGCAACAGCATCAGACGGTTCTAACGTAAGAGCTACCGTAACTGCTACAGTTACTGCGGCTTCAGGCGGCGGCACCACAACAACACCGTCAACACCATCGACCCCGTCAAACACCGCAAATGTCACCAGGTGGAATTTCCAGGCCAGCGCAACCGGCTTGTCAGATTATGCCACCAACGGCAGCGTGGCGATTACTGCCAATGTTGCTTACCAGAACAACATGACCCTTTTGGGTTCACAGAGGGATTTCCGCTGGCTGCCTAATCAAGCGGCTCCTACCGGCAACTCCAACGTAACAAGAGGCTGTGTCCAGACCGGCGGCGCGACCGCATCCGGCAGATACTTCCTGCAAATTGCCAATGTGCAAGGTCCTTTTAAAATCACCCTGTACTACACCGATACCAGTTCCAACTCCGGCCGCACAGCCAATATCTTCATCAACGGTACCAGCGTTAAAACCGGCACAGGCACTAACGGCACAAATCTTGTTTCAACAGATTACACACACAACCAGAACACCAGCGTTACAGTCCAATTGGGCTGCAGCGGCGGCATCAGGTTATACGATGTAGTGATTGAGCGCCTCAGCAGCACAAGCGGCGGCGGAACAACAACCACTCCTTCAACACCTTCAACACCATCAACTGTACTGGTTACAGGCATTACTTTAAGTACAGGGAATTTCTCCCTTGCAGCAGGATCAACAAGAGCTGTTACAGCGACAGTTGCTCCTACAAACGCAACCAACAGAAACGTAACCTGGTCCAGCAGCAACACAAGCGTAGCTACAGTTAACTCCAGCGGCACCGTAACCGGTGTTTCAGCGGGAACAGCCACAATTACTGCAAGAGCGGCGGATACCAGCGGCAGAAGCGCGTCTTTAACCGCTACAATTACCGGCAGCTCAAGCAGCGGCGGCAGCGGAACAACAACCACTACGGGCAGTGTGTCCATCACAAGGTCTCAGGGTTGGCTTGAATCTGCTTTCGTTCAGTGGAATAAAGTTAGCGGCGCATCGAGCTATCGCGTTGAATATCAGCGCAGCGGCGGTTCATGGATAAGAATTGATAATCAGCTTATCCGCGAATACCCCAACCATTTCCGTGCAGACGCAGTAGGTTTGTCCTCCGGCACATACAGCATCAGAGTTGCAGCAGTTAACTCGGCTGGTACAGTTGGATCATGGACCACAGCGAGCAATCTCAATGTTCAGTCCTATATGAGAACCGGAATGGCGTTCTCTTCAGCATCTCCCAACAGAAACTCAAACGGCGCTTACAATCAAGACGGAACGCTCAAATCGGGCGCACAGGTTATTTATGTAACTTCCAGAAACGCAAAGACCGTAACACACAACGTAGCGGAAAGTGCTTCCAAAACCACACAGGGCGTTGGTATCGGTAAGATCCTCTCGCTTAGGCAAAAGGGATATGACACAACTCCGTTGGCAATCCGCTTTATCGGCAGAATCGATAATGCTGATATTTCCTCCGAACTTGGCAGCAATGCCCTGTTACAGGTAAAAGGAAAGAGCAGCGCAACTCCAATGAACATGACCGTAGAAGGCATTGGCAATGACATGGTCGCTTACGGCTGGGGTGTATTGGTTCGCAATTCACTTAACGTAGAAGTCCGCAACATGGGCTTTATGATGTTCCCGGAAGACGGCGTATCACTTGATACCGACAACAAGAATATCTGGATCCATAACAATGACTTCTTCTACGGCAGAAACGGCGGCGGCGACAAAAACAAAGGCGACGGCGCTTTAGACTCCAAGAAATCCGGATTTGTTACTATTTCTTTCAACCACTTCTGGGATTCAGGAAAAGCCAATCTGTGCGGCAATGGTACAGAACCTGTCGAAAGACTTACTTACCACCACAACTGGTTTGACCACTCGGACAGCCGCCATCCGCGCGTACGCTTCCATAGTGTTCACGTATTTAACAACTACTATGACGGTATTTCCAAGTACGGTATCGGCGCTACAAGAAACTCTTCTGTTTTCTCTGATTCCAACTACTTCCGCAACTCAAAGAACCCAATGCTTATTTCAATGCAGGGTTCGGATATTGCAAGCGGCAGCGGTTCGTTCTCCAGTGAAGACGGCGGTATCATCAAAGCGTTTAACAACTTTATGGATGACAATACCAGAAGGAATACCAATTACAGACCCTGGAGCAGCTCCAATTCAGTTGAATTTGACGCTTACGAAGTATCCAGCAGAACTGCGTCAGTTCCCAACACTGTAAGAACCAAGAAAGGCGGATTTACTTACAACAACTTCTGCAGCAACCTTGGTTACAGCCCCTCTTATGACAGCCCAACAGCTGCCAGAGACAGGGTAATTCAGTTTGCCGGACGTATGCAGGGCAGATCAGGTTCAGATTTCACATGGTGGAGCTGGACATCTGGTTGTGACACAAGTTCCGACATTAACAGCGGACTTAACAATGCTGTTCAAAGCTATTCCGGAAGGAAATTCTAATTGATTGATTAAGTTCATGGGGGGTACCCCACAGGCTGCTCAGAAATGAGCAGCCTTTTTTGTGTGCTTTGTTACTTAGACGATGGCGCCATGTTTTTTCTAGGTGAAATGCCTTCCGCATCGGGTTCTGTGTCAAAGTCGACATAGTGCATTACGGCTTCGTTGTCGTATTTGGCAAGCGCGTCTGCGGCGCAGTTTACGGCAATGAGGTATTGTTCCGCGGGGCTGAAGGCGCGGCAGGCAGGGCAGGCGCACCATGTGTTTTCATGACCTTCGTCTGGGAGGAGGTGGAAAATGCGGGGAGTAGTTACCTTTTCTATAACATGGGCAAATAATTTGTGCGCATTTTCGTGGATTAGGCTTGTGGTTTTTGGATTGGTCGGGCAAAAATGATGATCCATTCTTCGCCTGCCGTGTTCCATGCGGAAGAGACCGCTGTTAACAAAAAACAGCCGTTTTGGCAGCAGCAGGGGCAAATCCCGTCCTCCCGCTTCGATATTAAGAGCATGATGTTTAATAAGTTTGATGTATCTGCTGTTTTTACTGCGGAAAAATTTATCATTTAAGGAAAAAACAAGCGTATTGCACCCGTTTTCGACAGCCAAATAAATCGTTTTTTCCCGTTCTTTTGCGCTTGTTTTTGCATCAATAAAAAGTCTTTTTCTTGCTTGTTTCATATTTAGATTATATAGTATTTAATCGTATTAGACCATATAATATGTCTATGAATTTTGATGTTGCTATTGTTGGCTGCGGAGTTTCCGGGGCAAATATTGCCCGCCGTCTTTCAAGATACTCAATCAAAACCGCAATTCTGGAAAAAGCCGCAGATGTTTCATTCGGAACTTCCAAGGCTAACTCCGGGATCATTCACGGCGGGTTTCATCACAATAAAAAATATTTAAAAGCGCGCCTTGAGATTCAGGGTAATATGATGTTCGATCAGCTCAAGCGGGAATTAAATTTTCCGTTTAGAAGATGCGGGATAATTGTAGCAGCTCTTCACCGTGACGAAATGAAAGTTGTTGAGCATTTATACCTGCAGGGCGCGGAAAATGAAGCCGTTGGAATTGAACTTTGTTCACGGCAGAGGATTCTTGAACTTGAGCCCAAGTTATCTTTGGATGTCGTAGGCGGGCTTTATGCGCCCGGCGGCGGCATTATTGAGCCGTACAGGTTTGTTTTTGCTCTCCTTGAATCTGCCAAAAAAAACGGGGTAGAGCTGTTTACGAATTTTAACGTTAATAAAGCAGAACGAAGCGGAGAAACCTGGCGTATTTGCGCCGAAGACGGCAGAAAAATAACAGCGCGTTTTGTGATAAACGCGGCAGGTCTTTTCGCAGATACTGTGTCAAAAACATTCGGCGCGGAAGACTTTACAATTACAGCAAGAAAGGGCGAGTATTTTTTGCTGGACAGGCTCACCAAGGCTTGTCCGTCCCGGGTAGTTTTTCCGGTACCCACATCTGTTTCCAAAGGTATGCTTGTTATCCCTACTGTGGAAGGCACAGTGCTTGTTGGTCCCACTGCCGATATGACCGAAGACAAGGAAGATTTTTCTACCACAACAAGGCATCTTGAGCAAATTCTCGTTAGCGGAAAGACAATGATACCTTCGCTTAGTCAAAATGATGTTATTACTTCTTTTGCGGGATTACGCCCGTGCCTGGATGGAGATTTTTACATTGAGGCATCGGCAAAAGCGCCTGCCTTTGTACAGACAGCCGGTATTCAAAGTCCGGGTCTTACCGCTTCTCCTGCAATCGGCGAATATGTAAAAAATATATTGGTAGAGATGGGATTACAGTTAACGGAAAAGCCGGGATGGGATCCGTATGTCGAAGACCGTCCGTTTGCAAGACAGTTAAATCCCAATGAGCTGGATAACCTGATTGCGAAAGATAAAACATGGGGTAACATGGTCTGCCGCTGTGAAAATGTCAGCGAAGCGGAAATAATTCAGGCTGTAAAGCTGGGGCACACAACATTGGACGGAATAAAATATTTTACCCGCGCGCAAATGGGACGCTGTCAGGGCGGCTTTTGCACTTACAAGATAATAAAAATAATTATGAGAGAAGCCGGTCTTTCATGGGATGAAGTTACAAAACACGGCGGAAAAAGCGGCATATTGGCGGGAACATTATGAAAGAACTTCAATACGATGCGGTGGTAATAGGAGGAGGGGCTGCGGGAATGGCTGCCGCTCTGGAACTGGAAGCGGAAGGTTTTACCTGCGCGATTATTGAACGCGAAGATTGTTTGGGCGGCATTTTAATGCAGTGTATTCATAATGGTTTTGGTTTGCATGAATTCAAAGAAGAGTTAACCGGTCCTGAATTTGCGGAACGCTTTATTAACCGGGTATTAAAATCAAAAATATCTGTTTATCTGAATACAACGGTAAAAGATTTGGATAGCGTACAGGGGACATCCGCTCTCATCTGCATTTCTCCGGACGGCGTAATGAGAATTCAAACACGCGCTTTGTTGCTTGCCATGGGATGCCGTGAACGAAACAGGGGTAATATAAGAATTCCCGGCTCAAGACCGGCAGGAGTTTATACGGCAGGACTTGCGCAGCGTCTTGTAAACATAGAAGGTTACATCCCCGGCAAGGAAGTTGTTGTAATCGGCTCAGGCGACATAGGGCTGATTATGGCTCGCCGGATGAGCTGGGTAGGGTGCAAGGTAAAAGCTGTTGTAGAAATAATGCCGTACCCTGCAGGTCTTACACGTAACATTGTCCAGTGTTTGCGCGACTTTGACATTCCGCTGTACCTGTCTTCGCAGACAACTGCCATTTACGGCAATGACCGTGTCCAAGGAATCGAAGTCACCCCGATAGAAAACGGCATTCTTGCAAGCGCAAAAAGTTTTCGTATAGATTGCGATACCGTATTGCTGTCTGTAGGGCTTGTTCCGGAAAACGAACTTTCCCGCGCCGCAGGTTTAGAAATAAATCCTGTAACAAACGGGCCCTTTGTAGATTCTTTTTTAATGACCAGCGCAGACGGAGTTTTTGCCTGCGGCAATGTGCTTCATGTCCATGACCTTGTTGATTGGGTATGCGAAGAAAGCCGCCGTGCAGGACGTTATGCCGCCCGGTGGCTAAGAGGCGAACATCCCGCTTTGCAGATTCGCACTAAAGCAGGTTCCAATGTGCGCTATGTAAATCCGTCTCGTGTAGCGCCGGATTGCGAAAATATTATTTACATGCGTTCAATGATTGTTAAAAACGATGCTGTCGTTGAACTGCGTCTTGGCGATCGTGTAATTCGCAGCAAAAAAGAACGTCATGTTCAGCCCTCGGAGATGATCAGCTTTAAAATCGGTCCAAAAGATTTTGAAGGTGTTTCAATGGAACAAACCCGGTTTGATGATTCTGGGGGGGGACCCTTTTTGGAATTCAGTATAAGTTAGGAAGTAGTATGCAGAATTTAATATGTATAGTATGTCCCATCGGCTGCTCGGTTGATGTCGACCCGGAAAATATGTCCGTTACAGGCAACCGCTGTTCGCGCGGGGAAGTTTACGCAAGGGAAGAAATTCGCGCCCCAAAACGCGTGGTAACGGCAACCGTATCTGTGACAGACAGCGAAATCAGGCGGCTGCCTGTAAAAACTTCGTCCCCCTGCCTTCGCGAAAAAATCCCCGCTCTATTAAGCGATATTTACAAAGTGCAAATTTCCCTGCCTGTAAAAACAGGCGACGTAATAATCGCTGACTGGAACGGTGAAGGGTTCGATGTTGTTGCGGCAAGGACGTACAGTTAATGTTTTTAAGAAAAGAAGAAAAATCTGCGGATGTTTTTTGGCAGGAATACGAGGAAAAAACAGGCGAAAAGGTGTTAACGCGCGCTCTTGGTAAATACATTGGCGGATGGGAAGAGTTTGATAATAAAAAATATAGCGGTATCTGGGGATTGATTATTACTACTTCGGGCGGTTTTAGGTTTCATCATTTTCCGCAGAATAGCTGGATTGATTCATTAACCGGTTTTGCGCAGAAAGAGCCGCCCGAAGAAAAGACGATTTTTGTCCCTCAGGAAAACATTGTATCAACAGATATAATGGAAGAAACCAGGTGGTGGAAGAAGATTTTTAGCCCGTCTGTACCCCGGTTTTTTGTTAATTACCGGGATTTTGAGCAAAAACGGATGATTTTTGAGATTTACACAAATTTTACAAATTTAAAAAAATAAATTGACTCTGTTATTATCTGCCAGAGTGACCTGATATATATAATGTATATGAAAATAAACGTTAAAAACATTAAAGAAAAGTTGTTCCCTTCAAAGGACCGAAGGTCCAAGGCAACAGGTGAAAATGACAGTATGGGTATTTTGGATCATATCGAAAAAATACTGGAATTTTCCAAAAAATTCGGTATCGAAAAATGTCTTTTTAAGTGCAAGAAAAATCTTGATTATATTCATGCAAAACTGGGCATAAATCCCATACAATCGGTGTTGTTTTCTCATTTTATGGAAAAAAGCGATGATAATAATATCATGCTCAGCGAAATTGCCGAGTCAACAAAATGCAGCAAACTTAGGATAATTAAATATACAAACGACTGTGAAGCGCTTGAAAATAAAAAGCTGATCCGGTGCAGAAGAGACAGGGACAGTATGTCTTTCCGCGTACCCCGCGAAGTTTGCGAATCTCTGCGCAAGTATAATGAATTCCGTCCGGATAATATTGAAAACCTGAATATTGAACAGTTTTTAACCGTTCTGGAACGGCTGTTTGATGAGCGTAACAATAATGAATTAAGCTTTGAAAACATGAAGTATGAAATTCAGGACCTTATTAATTTGAACATGCATCTTTTATTCTGCAAAAAAATAATGAGTTATAACCTTTGTATGGAAGATTTAATACTTCTTGTTTGTTTTTGCCATTTATCCGGCAATAATAACGATGATAATATCGGAGAGCATGATATCAAGTTCCTGTTTGAAGATACTTCCTGGTTCAGGATGATCAAAAAAAGTATTTCAGAAGGTCATCATAATCTGGTTAGCAATAAGTTTATTGAATTAAATAATTCCGACGGCTTTGTTAATTCTGAATCATGGAAATTATCGGATAGGGCAAAAAAAGAGCTGCTTTCAGAAATTACCGTATCCAGGAGTTTCAGAAAAGGCATGATACTGCACGATAAGATTATTCCCAAAAAGATGTTTTATAACGAAAGGGAAAATGAAGCGATAGAAAAGCTTTCTTCTCTTTTGCAGGAAGAAAATTACTGTAAAATTATTGACAGGCTTGACGGAAAGGGAATGAGAAAAGGCTTTGCCTGCCTGTTTTCCGGAGCGCCCGGTACCGGGAAAACCGAGACCGTTTATCAAATTGCCCGTGAAACAAAGCGCAATATTTTGATGGTTGATATATCGGAAACAAAGAGCAAGTGGTACGGAGAGAGCGAAAAAAAGATAAAAGAAATATTTGATTCTTACAGAGCTGCGGTGGAAAAATCCGACATTGCTCCCATTTTGCTTTTTAATGAAGCCGATGCAGTTATTGGAAAGAGAATGAAAATAAGCTCAGAAAATCAGACAATTGATCAAACCGAGAACACTATTCAGAATATCATCCTGCAGGAGATGGAAAATCTTTGCGGTATTCTGATTGCAACAACCAATTTAACGGAAAATATGGACGGCGCATTTGAACGGCGCTTTCTGTATAAAATAAATTTTGACAAACCGAGTGCAGAAAGCCGCATGAATATCTGGACATCTTTATTGCCTGAATTGCCGGAAAAAAATGCCGGTGAATTATCGCAGAAATTTGAACTTTCCGGAGGGCAGATTGAAAACATAGCCCGCAAGGTGGAAGTGGACGCGATAATTAACGGCGAAGAGCTCTGTGCAGACAGGCTTGCAAAGTATTGCAAAGAAGAAAATATCAACGGGTATACGGCAATAAAGAGAATAGGGTTTACTGTTTAATCAAAAATCTCAGCAGCGCTCCGGCGCAAATTAATGAAAATTCTCTGGCGTTTCTTACTTCGCCTACCTTTACGCCGGCTTTGTTGTAAGCTACCCCTACATTGCCTTCTACTTTAACAGTGCCTATTTTATATTCTTCGATTAGTTCTGCCGCTTTAGCTCCTGTTTTGCAAACGCCTGCCTCTATCATATCGTCACGCGGAAAACTTTTTTTATTATCGCCTTTGGACAAAACAACACCGTCTGATGTTACGGCGCTGTCAATCTGGACCATTTCGCCGCCCATTGCGGTCATGCTGGCAAAGTTTTTGATAACGCAGGAATCATCATCAAAGTTATAGGGAGCGTCAACAAATATCTGTCCCTGAAAACGTATGTCACGTGCTGTAGTGTAGATATAGGTGTGGCCTCTTCTGTTTCTGTAGGTGATATCTTTTGTGCGGAAAGGGTCTCCGCCGGATTGCCAGCCTCTGTAATCACCGCTGGCAATAGAGCCAATAAGTTTACCGCTTGCGTCATGGCACGTAATTGCTGTTTCTTTGGCTGGTGTTCTGGCCTCTTTATCCGCTTTAATCATTTTTTCAAGGTCTTGCCAGTATTTTGTATTGTCAAAACTAATGTCTTTTGAATCTCCTCTTGCTACATAAACCTGGTTATGAAACGCATTTTCATCGAGTTTTACGCTGGCGGGAACTGTAGCGCCGATTATCAGCTTGCTTGAAAACGCAAACCTGCCGACAGATATAACACGGCTGCCTAAAATAACTTTGGTTATTTCCATGCCGGGAAAAGCGGACTTGCCGATTTCTGTAGCGCCCCTGATCTCTACTCCGGTAAGTTTATTTTCTATATACGCATCTTCTCCGATTTTTTTAACTGTTTCGGGAATGGTAATATTGCCGGAAAGCTCGTTTGTAGAAAACGCTTTATCCTTAATTGTTGTGACGCTTGGGGGAAGCGTAATATTGGCAAGTTTGTTTTTTTTGAATGCTTCTGCTCCTATGGTTGTAACGCCGTCACAAATTGTTACGCGCACCAGTTCATTGCTTTCAAACGCGGCTTTTCCGATTGTTTTAACGCCTGAAGGAATGGTTATTTCTGTCAGTTTATTTTCCTTAAAAGCCGCCTCGCCGAGCGTTTTAAGATTGGGCGGGAGGGTGATAAAAGGAATCTTGTTGCCGAGGCTTTTGCTGCCGCTGCCGGCAAATGCCCATTCTCCGATTTTTGTCAGGCTGTTCGGAAAAGATACTTTTGTAATAAAATTTGCAAAAAACGCGCCGTCTCCTATTTCGCTAACGCCTTCCGGGATTGTAACTTCTTTTAGCTGATTGCTTCTAAATGCGTCTTCGCCGATACTCTGCACACCCGCAGAAATTGTTATACTCGCAGCTCCTATGCTGAAAAATGCTTTTTTCCCGATTTTTTTAATGCTGCCGGGTATAATAACATTGGCGATTTTACTTGTATCATTGTTTATTCTTTTAACGTTTGTGAACGCTTCTTCGCCTATTTCTTTAATTCCCTCTCCAAGTACGATACTTTCTAATTCGTTTTTCGCAAATGCGCTCTCCGCGACAGTTGTTACGCTGCCGGGAATATTTATTGCAGTAAGCTTGTTGTCGTGGAAAGCCCATCTTCCGATAGAGACAATGCCTGCCGGTATGGTTACTTTTGTAAACTTTTTATTTGATAATGCGCTCTCGCCGATTTCCAAAACAGGTATTCCATTAACCTGCGCCGGGATTTCAACGGAGGCGGAAGTTCCCTCGTATCCTGTAATTACCGCGCAATTGCCGTTTATTTTGTATAACCAGAATCCGTCCTTATATACTTTCGCGGCATTGTATTTATTCGCTGTTTCTTCTGCCGCTGTTTTTTCTTTTTCAAATTTCTTTATTTGACTTTCCGCATCACCAATTTTCCATTTATCGGACAAATTCGAAGGATCAAGAGCCGGATTAACAAACGGCTCTGCAAGACCTGTTCGCGCGCCGCATACAGTGCAAAACCATTGTTTTTCTGTCGGCATTTTTCCGCAGCCGCATGCAGCGGGAACATACTTAACCGGCGTTTGAGGTTGAACAGCGGGTGCGGAAGGCTGCACAGCAGGTTCTGCGGCAGCAGCAGATGCTGCATCTGTCTCCGTTGCCCACTCGCCCGGAGTGCCGCCAATGCTTACAAGCGTATTCTTCCAAAAATCAAGTTTTTTGGATTGCGGCATAAGATCACCCTGCATCTCAAGGCCTTTAAAAATCATATCTGGAATATTATCAGGCTGCCCTGTATAATTGATCGCTAATTGTTCCTTTATCGCTTTTTTTGCCAGTTCGATTTTATCACTCATGTTTTTATTGTATCACATTTTAATAAAATATCAATATAAAAAAACATTGTAACTTTCAGGTATTGATAGTATTATTTAGATTATGAATGAAAAAATAATTATTTTAACGATTATAACGGCTGTAATGGGAACAGTATTAGTTTCAGCTCAGGCTCCCGAAAACTTTGTCCGGGTAGAAGGCGGCACTTTTCAGATGGGAACCGCGGAACCAAGGTCAACAATTGAAGGTGCAAGCATAAATGTCGGAGGCTTGGTTATGACTAACGTTATAACTGTCGGCGGCGAAGACAGGGAAAGACCGGTGCGCCGGGTAACGGTGAGCAGTTTTTATATGGGAAAATATCCGATAACGCAAAAAGAATGGTTTGACGTAATGGGAACAACTATTCAGCAGCAGCGGGACATGACAGGCAGATCTACTGTAAACAGCGGTCAGGGTGATGATTACCCAATGTATCATGTTACATGGATGGAAGCTATTGAATACTGTAACCGCAGAAGCGTAATGGAAGGATTAACTCCTGTTTATACTGTTTTAGGAAGAGTTATTACCTGTGATTGGGATGCGAACGGCTACCGTCTTCCTACAGAAGCGGAGTGGGAATACGCGGCAAAAGGCGGAAATAAAGATTCGCCTGTGTTCCTGTATTCGGGAGGCAATAGTGTAAATGATGTGGCATGGGTTGCTCTTCCCAGAAGCAATCGTTCTACACAACCTGTCGGGACAAAAGCGCCTAACAGTCTTGGGATATACGATATGAGCGGCAATGTTTGGGAGTGGTGCTGGGACTGGTTTGCGGACGATTACAATTATGAAGGCGCCAATCTGCCGAATCCTAAAGGTGCGCCCACAGGGAATCGCCGCGTGATAAGAGGAGGCAGCTGGTCTAGCGAGGCATTCCAGGTGCGTTCTGCCAGCCGGTTCCAGGCAAGCCCAACTACCCGCACCCTTGATCGCGGTTTTAGGGTTGTGCTCCCTATCGCACCGTAAAGTCAATCCCGGCGGATGTTTCGCCGATTGCCATCGTTGCTATTCTCCACTGTTCCGTACCGGTTGGTCTTATAACAATCATCAAACGGTATTGTCCCGCTCTTACGGTATCAGGAACCCTGCAATTATTTATAGTGTTGCTGCGTGTTCCATTAAAATTTATTTCGCCCCAATTTACAGTTCTGAAAACTTCTATAATTCTGCCGCTATTATCAACTAACGCTACACCCAGCTGACCGCCTTTAAATATGTCTGCGCTGATATTTCTTACTCTTACAGAAACAGAGAATGCTTCCGGGCGAACAATGGAATTTTTTTCTGCAGTAAAATCCTGTATTGCCAGTCCGTAACCGCCGCCTGTCAAAGCGCCTCTTTCTGCGGTAACAGTAAAGTTAACAGTGTTGGGAATATCCGGCATAGACAGCGAAGCTATTCTCCAGGTTTCATTCTCAGGCCTTATTACAATTCTTAAACGGTATTGTCCCGCTCTTACGGTTTCGGGAATATAACAGGTTAAAGCCTGGGTTGTTTGATTTCCGGCATTAAGAGCTATATTTCTGACTCCAGAAACATTTATAATATTGCCATTATTGTCAACTAACGCAGCTCCTATTTGTCCGCTAAAACGCTCATCATTCCGGTTTCTTGAACGTACATTAACAGTAAATATTTCATTTTGAGACACAGATGTTTTTTCCGGCGAAAAATTTTCCAGCGCCAACCCATACCCGCCGCCAGGCGCTCCGCGTTCAGCGGGATTGACTGTTAAATTAATACTGTTGGGAATTCTATTGCCAACCGCAGACTTTGTAATAACTCTCCACTCGCCGTTTTCTGGACGGATAACAATCATTACCCGGTATTGCCCTGTCCTTACATTAGCCGGCACATAACAAATTATATCCGTGGCGCTTGAAGTGCTTCTTGCGTTTAACGCAGCGCGATTTCTGCTTCCGATTACTTCCAAAATTCTGCCGTTAGCATCAACCAATGCCGCACCCAGCTGCCCGCCTGAAAAATTATCTAAACTGGCAAGGTTTTTTATTCTTGTCCTGATTGTAAATAATTCATTCTGCGATACAGAAGATTTATCGGCACTTAATTCTGTTAATCCCATCTCCCAACCGGCGGGTAATCCTCCCGCATCCGGTTTGATATTGACAACTACTGTTTGGTGATAATTCCATTCGTTGGCTCCGACATTCAGCGCATTTATGGAATACCACCCGTCACGGCTGCCGCTCCATCCGCAGTTAAAATGAAATCTTCCGGTATTATCGTATCCGTCTATAATAAAATAATGATTTACTCTGTTCACTGTAAGCGCATTAAGCATTACCGGTAGACCGGCATCTAACTGCGCTCTTATTATTGCCGCCCATTCGGCGTCGGTAAAAAACAATCGTTCATGCAATTGAATGCTTCTGTCATATCTAAAATAGGCAGTAAGTACAAAAGGCCAGGAATTCCCGCTGGAACCGGTAATGAAATCTCTCTTTCTGCCTAATCCGGCATGGTATATGAGCGAGGCAACAGCATTTCGCTGCTGTTCGTTACTGTCTCTGCCGTCACTTCGATAGGTATTGAGCATATTATCCCAATCAAAAGTAATATTGGCAAAATTTACAGACGGCATAGCTACTCCGTTTGTCATTGTATAAGCTTCGCTTTGCCCCGTGCCTCGTGCCGGATGATTATGAAATTTCATTACTTGCGCCGCAGCTACTAAATTACAAAAGCTGCGATGACCGGCAGGCAGCATAGTTCTGTAAGGAGAGCCCTGCCCCCACTTTGTTTGCAGTAATGGTCCCACCACAGCGCCGGGATTTGGCGTTGTAGATAACAGAGAAGCAAGTTCGTCATCGCTCGGTATGATCGTAACTCCGCCGCTTTCTGCCGCAGAGTCAGCTGTGTCGCCGGTTTCTTGCGCATTCAAAAAACCGCCATTGGATAATAACAATGCACAAGTTACAAAAAACGCAAGAAGAAAAGGGTTAAATTTCATAAAAGCCTTCCTTATGTTTTATAATAACACAATAATTTTTAAAAATCTTGATTTTTTATTGTTTTCTCTCTTGTTATTATTTATAAAGTGTATTATAATATATATTATACTGCATTAAGCTATATTATAATAGGTGTAAAAATGAAGAAAAATGCAATAATTATATCACCGGTTGCCGGCGCTTTAAAGAAACTTGGGGAAGATATAAGGGATGCGCGGCGCAGGCGGAATATCACAATGGCATTACTGGCTGAACGGGCAGGGATAAATGTCATTACTCTTTCAAAAATAGAGAAAGGCGATCCCGGCACATCAATAGGCGGATATGCATCTGTTTTATTTTCGATGAGCATGATAAATCGCCTGCGTGATATAGCAGATGCCAGCCACGATTTAACAGGGCAAATGCTTGCGAATGAACGGCTGCCCAAACGTGTGAGAATTAAGAGAAAAGGAACATGACTATGGACAGTGGTAAAGAAATTCTGGTTTCAATTATGTTAAACGGCGAAACTGTATTAGTCGGAAAATTGTGGAGTTATTTTCGCAAAGGCAGAACAAGTGCGGCATTTGAATATGATAAAAAGTGGCTGTCCAACTTTAATTGTTTTATGTTAGAACCGGCATTACATTTGACAGAAGGCGTATATTATACCGATAAACCATTGTTTGGCGCGATAGGAGATTCTGCGCCGGATCGCTGGGGACGGATTTTAATGCGCCGTGCAAATAAATCCGGGCGCACATTGTCAGAAATTGATTATTTGTTGGGAGTAAATGATGAAACGCGGCAAGGCTCTTTGCGTTTTTCGGAAAGCTTAAACGGTCCATATTTGGCAGACTCTGACAAAAAATCAATTCCGCCGCTTGTTAAATTGCCGGAATTACTTTCGGCTTCTGAAAAATTTTTAGATGATTCCGAAAGCGCAGAAGAGCTAAGATTGCTTCTTGTGCCGGGCTCATCGCTTGGCGGAGCTCGTCCTAAAGCATCTGTGTACGATAAAGACGGCAGTTTAGCCATTGCGAAATTTCCGCGAAAAGATGATGATACCGACATTGTCCGATGGGAGGCAGTTGCGTTAACTTTGGCAAGAACGGCAGGAATTAATGTTCCGCAATGGCGTTTGGAAAATATTGCTGGAAAAAACGTTCTAATTGTTAAACGTTTTGATCGTGAAGGACAAAAGCGAATTCCTTTCTTGTCAGCAATGAGCATGATGAATGCTGCCGACAATGACGGTCTTGTTCATAGTTTTGCAGAAATAGCAAATTACTTGATACAATATGGCGCACAACCGGACAGGGATTTAGAAGAATTATGGCGGCGAATGGTATTTGGGATAATGATTTCAAATACCGATAATCACCTGCGAAATCATGGTTTTTTGTATTTTAATAACGGCTGGGTGTTATCACATGCGTATGATTTAAATCCGAATATTGATAGAGCAGATTTTTCTACTACTGTTGATGAAACAGGCGCAAAAAGTACAATTGAACTTGCCGTGAAAACAGCGCCAAAATTCAGGTTATCTGAAAAACGGGCAAAAGAAATCATTGACGAGATAAAATCCGCAGCTGCCGGCTGGCGCAAGATTGCAAAATCGTTCGGGATAACAGAGAAAGAAATAAATAGAATGAAAAACGCTTTTTTAGTTTAAATTTACAAGGCTCCGTGAACCTACACCATTTATTCCCCGCTAATTTGTTGTGCTTGTGTTATGCATGGGGTTGTATATTGTCTATAACGGTTGTATATTGTCTATAATACCGCAAAAAGGCTCGTATGAGTTTTTATATAAAAACCGCTTGAAAAGTCAGGCGAAGAGGAAATCGTAATGAAAAAGATTTTAACAGGTTTTTTAATGGTATTCTGTATTATCGGCAGCATTACTGCGCAGACCCGGGGTTCAGAGCAGCGAGGGCAGTATATGCAGGGCAGCGGCCAGGATTTGACAGGTATCTATGAAATCGAACTGGCTAACGGAATGGTTGCCGATCTCAGAGGAATTAGCAGTAATAACGGTATTGCCGTTGTCCAAAATTCCAGAAACGGAGCACAGACGCAGAGATGGCGGTTTGAACGACTCAGTACCGGCAGATATATAATTATAAATATGCACAGCGGCAAAGCAATGGATGTTGAGGGCGGAGTGAATCAAAGGAATAATGGGGCAAAAATACACCAGTGGGATGTTCATAGAGGCGCAAGCCAGCAATGGCATATTTTCGCCGGCGGTGACGGCTGGTTTGGCATTCAAAACGAAAATTCCAAAAGAGTTTTGGATATGTCTGCAAGCAATTTCAATGTCGTCGGGCATCAGTTTCACCAATGGGAAGAAACCAACAACACCCAAAACAAGCGGTTCAGACTGTTAAGAGTTGGCGAAGTTACTTCCGTAGGTCCGGATTATTCAGGCACTTATGAAATCCATCTGACAAACGGATTCGTTGTTGATCTTAGAGGAATCAGCAGCAATAACGGGATTGCCGTAATTCAAAACACCAGAAACGGAGGGGCAACTCAAAGATGGCGTTTTGAACGGCTCAGTCAAACTGACAACATTTATATTATTATCAATGCAAGTACCGGCAAAGCGATAGATGTTAATGAAAGATCCAGGGATAACGGAGGAAGGCTGCATCAATGGGATACTCATCGGGCTGCCAGCCAGCAATGGCGCGTTACTGATGCCGGCAGCGGATTCGTTCGCCTGCAAAATGTGCATTCCGGAAAAATGATGGATATGTCAGCGAGCAACTTCAATAACGCAGGACATCAGTTTCATCAATGGGAAAACAACAACGGCCAAAACCAGCAATTCAGACTGGTGCGGTAACAAAAAATAAAGTGACAGTCACCGCCTGTTGGTGATTGTCACCGTTCGTGTGGTTCGCGGTAAAAAAATCTCCCTATCCCCTCTTCCCTCCGCGTCCTCCGCGCCTCCTTCAAACCTTCGGTTTGCAGTCCGCGAGAGTTCTAGCTCTACCTAATCACCAGCAAATTTCTTTCCTCATCCAGAAACGGCACCGGGCAGGGAATTGCTTCCCAGGACAGCCCGTCCCCAAAAGACGCCATCTCTTCTTTAATTTTTTCCTGTCTGCCTTTGTAAGCGGCAATAACACCGCCTTTTACGCAAACATTCTGCAGAGTTTTTAAAAGCTTTTTGTCCAACGGCTTAAAGGCGCGGAAAGTAACAAGATTAAAACTGTTATGCGCTGCTTTTTCAATTTCGCTTTCTGTAATTGTAATGTTGGAAAGAGCCAATACTGCCTTTGTATTGCACAGGAAACCTGCTCTTCGCCCCATGCGTTCAATCAGGGAGAAATCGTATTCAGGGAGGGTTATTGCAAGCGGGATGCCCGGCAAACCCGCGCCGGAACCGGCATCGGCAATTTTTAATGATTCATTTGCCGCGCATAACGGTTTAAGCAGGCGGGAAATAATGCCAAGCGGCGCGAGGGAATCCAGAATATGTTTAATAATCAGCTCTTCTGCAGAGTTTACGCCAACAAGCCCGTAAGCCGGATTAAAAAGTTCAATTTCCTTTATGTAACGGACAAGCAGGGAAATAATATCTTCGCGGCGCGCAGAGATGAGCGCTTTAATATCACTGTCGTTTTTACAAAGAATATCTATGCCTTGCGATAATAAATCCATCGTTTATATAAAATGCACAAGATTTTTTTCTTCTATAAAGCCGTTGGTTTTTGCAAGAACATAAGTGCCAAAGGCATTAAGCATAACATCGATAAAGGTGCCGATTGCTACAAGATAGAAAGCCAAAGGTTTTAAAATTAAATATCCGGCGCGGTATTCGCCGCCGCCGTAGTTCAGGCAAAGGGCAGCCAATGCTATGTATGCTCCTTCTCCGGGATGACGCGCAAGTACAAAAGAAATGGCAAGCGCATGAAGACCTATCAAAAATAAATCTGCGGTAGATATTCTTAGATACGAATATGATTTTATTATTACGATAAAGGCAGCAACTGCCACCATTGCGCTGCCGCATCTGCAGAAAGTAGAGAACAGGGTAATGGATAAAGCGCTGGAACGTCTGCGGATACCGAAATTTTCCTTTGTGTGCCTCTGGAGAATAGGAATGGTAAAATTAACATCTCCGGAGAAAAATGCAGTAATAGCAGGGCCGATAAAACCGTATAGAATACGCCATGGATTCACTCTTGGTTTTAATAAATATAAAAACAAAGGAAGGATACCAAAGCAAAGTATAACACTGAATATACTCAGCAATAAAATTAAATCTTTAAAAACTTTTGCCTGCACCGCAGCGTTTAAACGAACAGCCCAGAATGCCGCAAGAACAATCAGGATAAAGCCGAGTATTTCCGAGAAGAAAGAAGCAACATGATAAAAAATTCTGGAAAAAGAATCTACAAGAGAAATTACTGGTTTTGAATAATTTTTATCGTAATTCAATCCCATGCCCAGGAAAAATGCAAATACGCATACCGGGAAAAGATATGAGCCGCTTCCTGCCAGTACGCTGAACATGTTGGTTGGGAATATTTCTAGTATATTTGCAGAAACATTTAAGCCGATTACTTCCAGATGTTCTACTGTTTCTATTGGAATTCTGCCGGGCGAAAAAATTGATGTCACGATAATGCCGGAAAAAATAACAAAAATTGAAACGGCGATAATTAGTATGATATTTTTTAATATCATAGGCCAGAATTGTTCGTCCATACGAAGTTCATAAACTGCAATAGTCAGTGAAAATACCAGAACCGGAATTACCGCATAACGTCCGATGCCCAATGCGAGTTTTTCAAGCCAGATAAAAGCCGAAATGACACTTTCGCTGTTTGGCAGCAGAAAGCCGATAATCATGCCTAAAATGGAGCCGATTAATAATTTAACCCATACTTTCATAATTTAAGAATATCCTTTTTTTCGATGATATGCTAGAGGCGGATAATACGCGCTTTTGTAAGGATTTCCTGACCCGACGATGTTACAAGGACATCGTTTTCAAGGCGGCAGCCGCCGAGCTGGGGGTCATAGAGACCCGGTTCTATTGTAAAGATCATTCCAGGCTCCAGTACCCAATCATTATCGCTTGAATTTCTAAGGACAGGATATTCATGTTCCTGAAGACCCACCCCGTGACCGAGCCCGTGGGGCATCTGTTTTTTGGATTTTGCAAACAGGGCATCTACCGCTGCGGCAATGTCTCTGGCACGGGTTCCGTTATACGCCATTGAGAGAGCGAGTTTTGCCGCTTTTTCGACAAGGGAGACAAGTTTTTCCTGCCTGGGATTCAAATCACGGGCAAAGGTAAGTGTTACATCGGTACAGTATCCGTTGTATTTTAACCCAAAATCCAGGATAGAAAGCCCCTGTCCGCCGAATGGGCTGCCGGTTGATGACGGAAAGGCGTGAATGGCAAAACTGCGTCCGGGACCGGCTGCCAGGGTTTCAAAACTTGTTCCCTCGCAATTTCTTTTGCGCGCTTCCTGCTGGATAAATAAAGCCGCGTCTGCCTCTGTTTTTATTTTTCCCGAGCGGACATTTTTTTCCAGCAAATCAATTATCTCGTTGGTAAAACCAGCCGCTTTCCGTATGACGGCAATCTCGTCATCGTTTTTAACAGACCGCATCTTTCTGATTTCCGCGCCCAGGCTGTTATTGCGGCAAAGAATATCGTAATCGGTGAGTTCTCCCACATAGTCAAGGAAAACAGGGTAGGGTGTTACGGAAGGTATCTCGATTTTAGAACCTATCGGGATCCCCAAAGTTCTTGATACAACAACCAGAGCATTAAGCGGTTTGCGGTCAAAGTCGTTATAAGGAACGATAATAACAGGTGAATTGCGGGCGTAGATCTTTGCAAGATTAACATCCCATGCGACAAGCACAGCATTTTTATCTGATGAAAGAAATAGCAGCGCGTCCCCGGGATGACCTGTCAGCCATCGTATATTTTGATCCCGCCTTGTTTCCGTATCTTCCATCATAACAAGGCTGATACCTTCCTGAGCCATCCAGTCCCAGGCTTTTTGAAACCTCTGTGCGTAGGTATTAATTTCCATGAGAGAATATTACCGCTTTTCCTTTACCTTTTCTTTTTCTTTGGTAATTTTTGCTTCCAGTTTATCTATCATTTTATCCATTGCTTTGGTAAGTTCAAAATCAACTTCGCTGACATGAATTGAAACTCCCCAGCGGAAATTGACCGTTGCATCGGCATTAAAATCTTTTTCTTTTTTTATGGTGATAATCATATCCACAATCATGTTTTCGGCATTGCGGATCCTTTCAATTTTTTTATTGAGATACTCTTTCGCATCATCATGCAGTGAAAAATGCACAGCTTTAATATCCAAGTTCATTTTGCTCTCCTGGTTTTTTTTGCCTGGAAACCCTGCCCTACGGGCTTGTTGGTAGTTCCCGGATCTTTCGAGTGTAAGAGGAACCCATATCAAGTTCCTTTCTATATTTTGCCACAGTTCGGCGTGCTAGCGCAATTCCTTTTTGATTCAAAAGCGCCGAAATTTCCAGATCAGAAAGGAGCCGGTTTTCCCCGTCAATTATCTCCCTTATTATCTCTTTAACACTTTCTTTGGAAAATTGCGACCTCCCCGACCCATAACCGCTGATAGAATTCGTAAAAAAGTATCGAATTTCGTAAATTCCCCATTCTGTTTGCAGATATTTCCCGTTTGCGGTACGGGAAACGGTCGTTTCATGGATATTCAGTTCGCGGGCAATATCCGACAATGTGAGCGGAGCGAGGTATTTTGGGCCATTTATAAAAAATGAACGCTGAAACTCCAAAATGGCATTTGCCACCCGAATCAATGTTTTATTCCTCTGGCTTAAATGATTGATAAAAAGCCGCGCTTCCCTGATTTTTTCGCGGGCGAACTCTTTGGTATCGTGATCTTTGGAATCGCTCATTTTTTCAAAAAACGAGTTTGTTCCCAGCACCGGAAAAGCTTCATCATTCAGGTTGATGAAAAAATCGTCCTTTTCCCTGACAACCCGGATATCCGGCACAACATAGCGAACCGGGGAGATCCCCTTGGCAGAAGCAGACTCAAAAGCGCGTCCCGGAAAAGGCGAAAGATTTTTTATTAAGTCGCAGATAAAACGCGCATCTTCTTCGTCAAGCCCGGTTTTTTTCGCAAGCACTGAATATTTTTCCCGCTCCACAAGTTCCAGATTATCAAGCGCTTTTTCTATCCCGATTGATATTTCTAAAGGAATATGCTGCAGCTGCGATAACTGAACAAGAAGCGACTCCCGGTAATCGCTTGTACAGGTTCCAGCCGGATCAAATCCTCTTATTAATTCCATTGCTTCATGCAGTCTTGGCTGAGGATCGGCAAACAGGGTCTGCGGTTTTTCCTTGTGAAAACCGTCATCATCCAGATTTTGAATTAGCGTTCCTGCAATGGTACGCAGCTCTTCATCAATTTTTTCCAGCTGCAGCTGGCGCAGCAAATGCTCCTGCAAAGTTTCCGGCCGTGTCAGCGTTCCCTCTATAAAGCGCCTGTGTTCCTCCGACGCCTGCACATTGTGCCCGGAAAAAGTTTCAAGGGGACCCTCCCAATATTCATCATCTTCCTTATTTTGAGTTTCCTCTTCGTCTAGGGGTACGGTGCTGTTATCCTCGATTACTTCCAGCGCGGGGTTTTGCTCCAGTTCCTGCGTTATCCGTTCGCGCAGCTCCATAATCGGCAGTTCCATCAGTTTGATAGACTGAAGGAGCTGCGGGTTCATCTTGAGGCGCTGTTCCTGAACCAACGACTGCCGTTGAATCTGCATACAGACAGTATACTACAGTGCGGTAGCAGCTACCAGATCGGGAATTTGGTAGCTGCTACCGGTTCCGGCTAGTGGTAGCTGCTACCGTTTCGTGGTATTATTAACTTTTAGGAGGTATATTATGGCAAGGGAAGCTGTAGAGGCTCTTATTTCCGCGACGTATCCGCCGCCGGTTGCAAAAATGGTTTTGGAAGGGTACTCAAAAGCCCCCAATGCAGATACTGCCGCCTATTGGGAAGGGATACTGAAAACACTTGCTCCGTCAGGTTCGGGCAAAGTTGAGGTAGAGGAATCCGGGAACAGGGAAAATGGTTTTGAGTTTGAGGTTAACGGCAATTCCATAAAAATAAAAGGTTATTGGGGCGAAGAAACAAGTTTACAGATACCTTCGCAAATTCAGGGAAAACCTGTAACAGAAATCGGTAACGGAGCGTTTACAAGACGGAAACTTGAAAGCGTAACTATTCCGGACGGCATTATATCCATTGGGCAAAATGCGTTTGCGGAAAACCAGCTCACAGGCGTAGTTATTCCTGCAAGCGTTACAACTATCGGCAGAAGAGCTTTTTATAAAAATAAAATCACAAGCATTGATATTCCAAAGAGCGTTACAGATATTGGAAAAGAAGCATTTGAAGAAAACCCGATTGATAAAACAAGCGCGGCTGCGGTTGATGCTCATATCGACACCAGGAAAAAAGAAGGCGATTACGAATTCGAGGTAATCAGATCCGCCGGCGGCAGCTCGATAAGGATTTATGAATATCATAAAAAAACAGGCGGAGAGGTAAAGATACCCGCGCAATTTTTGGGATTGCCTGTTACAGAAATCGGCAATTCGGCGTTTTACCGCAAAAATATCTGTGGTATTACAATTCCTGATACTGTCACATTTATTGGGGACGGCGCATTTCTGGAAAACAAACTTACCAGCGTGACCATTCCCGCCAGTGTTACGGTAATAGATAAAAAAGCTTTCTATCGCAACAATCTTACGGCGGTTGCAATTCCTGACAATGTTACTGTTATTGGGGAAGGCGCGTTTAGGCAAAATCAGCTAACAAGCGCTGTTATTGGAAAAAGTGTTAAAACAATCGGCAGCGAAGCATTTTACGGCAACAAGCTTGCGGAAATAACAATCGGAAACAGCGTTACGAATATAGGAGACAAAGCATTTGAAGACAATGAGCTTACAAGCGCGGTAATTCCCGACAGTGTTACCGAAATTGGAAAAAAAGCTTTCATGAAAAACAAACTTTCCAATGTTAAAATGGGAAAAAATGTTGATATCGGCGAAGAAGCGTTTTATGGAAATAGAACTGTACATGGTGAATACGGTGTAGAACTTTCCAATGACGGCAGATCACTTATAATTAATGGATATACAGGAAAAGGCGGAGATGTAAAAATCCCCGAACAAATACAGGGAACTCCAATATCAAGTATTGGTTATGCCGCATTTGAAAAAAAGAAACTTACCGGCATTACATTTCCAAACACAGTTGTTAAAATTGGAGATCAGGCGTTTAAGCAAAATGAACTAAAGAGCCTCTCATTACCGGACTGCCTTATTGATATCGGGAAGAACGCGTTTAACAAAGCGTTTGGGAAAGGAGCTAAAAGAGATATTGTAATCCCCGGAAAAGTTAAAATAATCGGAGAACACGCTTTTTCACAAAATGATCTTACAGGTCTTACAATAGGCGGCAGCGTAGAAAGAATCGCAAGAATGGCTTTTATGCAAAACGAGCTGACAAGCGTAATTATCCCGGACAGCGTTCAGTATATTGAGTTCGCTGCATTTTCCGGCAACCAGCTTACAAGTATAACCATCGGCAAGGGCATTACTTCTCTAAACGGTTTTGGCGGCAACAAATTATCAAAAGTTACTATTCCTGAAACTGTTACCTGCATCGAGAAAAACGCCTTTGAGGATAATAAATTCACAAACATTACAATTCCCAAAAGCGTCACGTCTTTAAGCGGATTTGGCAGAAACCAGATTACAAGTTTAACCATTCCAAACACAGTTAAAGAGATCGAGGAAGATGCGTTTTTGGAAAACAAGCTTACAAGCGTAACTATTCCTGACACCGTTGAAAAAATCGGGAAGGATGCGTTTGCCAAAAATAAACTTACAAGTTTAACCATTCCTGCCGGAATTACTTCTGTTAATGGGTTCAGGTGGAACGAACTTACCAGCATTATAATTCCAAACAACATTACTAAAATTGAAAAAAATGCTTTTTCCAAAAATAACCTTACAAGCGTTACGATTCCCAATAGCGTAAAAGAAATTGAAAAAGACGCTTTCGGCGAAAACGATTTAACCAATATCACGATTCCGGACAGCGTCACTCATCTTGGCGGATTTGCATATAACGATATTGTCAGTTTAACCATACCTGCAAGCGTTATCGCGATAGGAGAAGACGCGTTCAGGAGCAACGATATTAAAAAACTGGTTATACCGGAAAATGTGACTAAAATCGGCAAAGGCGCGTTTTTGGAAAACGAGCTTTCCAGCGTGACTGTGGGCATAGATTTGGAACTGTCAACAAAGGGGGAAATAAGCGCGGCTTTTGACGAAGGGGTTAAAATTACAGCAACGGGAACGAGTAAAAAGAAAAATAACGACGGTAATTATGAAATAATCAGATTAGTTCTTTCAAAAAAAGGATATGAAGCAAAAAATGATTCTGATGGATTTGATGACTATAGCGATTATCTGAAAACCGATATTCCTTTGGGATGTTCAAGAATTGGCGGACCTGTAGTTGATTTACCTGATGATATTAAATATCCGGAAGGTTATTTTTTTATGGCGCAAATAAATTGTTCAGAAATAAAACCTTTTGATAAAGCAGGGCTTTTACCGGAAACCGGTTTTATCTATTTCTTTACAGATCATGATTTAGAAGATTGCCGCGTTTTTTACACATCTAAAAACATTGAATCCTTAAAAAGAGTAACAAAAATACATGAAGATCAATATTTTATGGGAAAGTTAATAAAAAAATATAAAATGGAAACAGAAAATATTGAATCACGGTACATTGAAGAAGAATATGATGAAGATGAAGAGCCAGAAATAGAATGGGATTATTCTGCAGGATGTGATATATCAAAAATCTACGGTATTTATACAAATTGCAATGCGGGTGAAGAAGAAGTTCTTGAATTTATGAAAGATAAAAACAAAATTATACTTTTACAGATAGGAGAGGATTATATGGAAGAAGGTTGTCAATCTGTAATAATAAATAAAAATGATTTAGAAAAA
>Ga0123356_10001174_pt1 | contig 28989 bp, 25 predicted proteins | sample TergutEmb28metaG_2_FD_92546 | JGI IMG/M metagenome (GOLD analysis project Ga0123356, IMG submission 92546) | Embiratermes neotenicus P3 segment gut microbial communities from Petit-Saut dam, French Guiana - Emb289 P3 | ecosystem: Host-associated > Arthropoda: Insects > Digestive system > Gut ...
GACCAGATGGTCTTGCGGTATCAATTCTTCAACGCTTGGCGGTATCAGATATGGCTGGTTTTGTTCATAGGGTTTGTAGGTGATTTTATCACTTTTTCCTTTGCTCATATAAAGATTCTAACACGGCTTTTCATCTTTGGGAATCTTTTAATAAAAAAAGGCTGCCCAAGATGTACTTCTCGGACAGCCCCTTTAATAATGACACCAGAAAATACAAGCCGTATGTCTTTACTGAACACGGCATACTAATGTTATCGAGCGTTTTGAACTCTGACAGAGCAATTGATGCGAATATACAGATAATGAAAATATTTGTACGTATGCGTCAATATGTCGTTTCGCAAAGCAACACCAACACACAAATTGCCGAACTCCGCAAACTGCTTATGCTCCATATTGAAAACACAGACTCAAAAATTTCAAAACACGACAAGACAATCGAACAAATCATCATTGCCCTGAATAACCTTATAGAGAGACCGCCCAAAACCAAAAGAATTGGCTTTAACACAGACTAGTAATCTAACGGAGACGCGCTGGTAGCAGCATTTCCGTAGTGTCGTTGATCGGCTAACGAACTCTTACATTACTTTAACAACAATAACAAGGATAAAAACAACAAACAACACCTTCATTGCTCATTCCTCATCCCTAATCCCTCATTTCTAATTCTTCCGTAAGCACTTCAACCGTGCCCTGAAATACCGCGACCGTGTGTTCCCAGTGGGCAGAGATTTTATCGTCGGCGGTGACCACCGTCCAGTCGTCGTCGAGCAGTTCCACATCGCCGGTTCCCAGATTGATCATTGGTTCGATGGCGAATACCATACCGTTGTTCAGACGCGGGTTGGGGCCGTGAGGGTAGTTGGGCACTTGCGGGTCTTCGTGCAAATCAAAACCAACGCCGTGGCCGCAGTATTCGTGGACAACTTCGTAGCCCCGCGCTTTCGCGTGACCCTCAATCGCGCGCGCAATTTGGAGCAGGCGGCCGCCCGCTTGTATTGCGGCAATGCCCTTGTGCAAACATTCCCGCGTAGTGACATTCAGGTCGTGCACCTCCGGCGGCACCTTGCCCGCTTCAATGCTCAGCGCCTGATCGCTGATAAAGCCATCCAGATCAATGCCGCAATCAAGGCCGACCAGATCGCCCGCGCAAATCCGGCGCCGGGAGGGAATGCCGTGGATCACTTCATTGTTAATTGAAATGCAGATCGAGGCGGGGAAGGGGGGGGTGTTTTTCGATTTGCGGTAACCGAGAAATGCCGGCCGCCCTCCGGCCTTTTGTATCCAGTTTTGCACCCAGCGATCAATGTCGATAGTTTCGATGCCGGGCTTTACCAAAGGAATAAGTTCCCGGTACATTGCAGAAAGCATCTTGCACGATTTTCTGATGCCGTCAATTTGTTTTTCATTTTTCAGTTTAATCATTGTATTTCTCGCATAATGTGTTCGGCGCCGATGTGGTCGCCTAATGTTTTGAGTGTGCGTGCCAGTGCGCGTTTCCAGGTATTGGTGTCGCGTTCGGGAAAACCAAGGTCCAGCACTGTTTCCAGACATTCAAGCCAGGTTTCATCATCCACTTGAGGACGCAGGCGCAGGCGCACGATCTCCCGAATGAGTTTTTCTATCTCCGGAGTAAAAAGGCGGAAGTAAGACTGCCGCCGCTCTTCGCGCATAATTGCCGTTAACAGTCTGAATGCCTCGTAACAGTGGCCGCGTTTATCCAGTTCTTCGGCAAGGATAAAGCTGCAATCCATCCAGTCATCCCAGACGAGATAGTGTTCCATGGGGAAATTGATTCCGCCGTTGCGCCGCCAGATCGCGATTGCCTCATCTTCCTCCAGGTGCAGCAACTCGAAAAATACCAGCTTCGCCTGGCTGACCGGATCATCTTCTTGCTGGCGCAGCCACGTCCGGTAGTCAAAGCTGTCACTTTTGACGAATCGGTTATAGGCGCGATCATACTCGTAGCGCCGTTCCTCGCTGGAGAGCGTTTCATACGCGGTGAGGAGTTTGCGCATCTTGCCTTCGGCAGCTTTCCCGGCAATATCGGGATGCAGCTGTTTCGCCTTTTCCCTGAACGCTTTTTTTATGGCACTGGCAGAAGCATGACGCTCCACGCCAAGGAGTTCATAGTAGTTATTCATCGCCGAAACTACAGTATACTCTTTTTGAAAGGGAATGTTAAGTTAAAATCGCATACTAAACCGTACTGATGGGCCTAAGTTCATCATAAATATATCGGTCTCAAAACCGCCGGTGTCAACTATAAACCAGTCCAGCAGGAAATTGATGCCAAAGGATAAGCCTAACTTGGCGTATGATTTATGCCATGTTTTATTCAATCCAAAAATCATATCAAATCTGCCAAAAAAGCCCCAGCCCCCATCGCCAAATTCATCTTTAGCCTTACCATTGACGGTTTCCATTTCCCTGACCGCGGAACTTTCATAATCAACAAATGCCAATCCCACGATGCCATTAAAATAAAACCAGTTATTAAAACCTCTAAGATAAAAATTCTCTCTTTCCGCTACATTCCAGAATAAAGATAGTCCCCATGCCGTACCTTTGACATCACCAAAACCGGATATGGGTTTAGGAGCTTCATCACCGGACAAGGTAGGGGGATTGGTAAATCTTGCATTGTATTCCATCGGCATATTAATGGTGGTTAGAGCAAGGCCGAACGCAAACATAAAATCGTTTGTGGTCGCCATTAATACCGGGTCGCCGAATATTTCGACCAGATCAAACAATATGGAATAGGTAGCCCATTGGGTACGGAATTTGTGCGGGAGCGAATGTATTGGATGGAGCTCCGGTATGGGATCTGCTGGTATATCACTATCCCATACTATGTTCCCCCCAAATGCATGGTAGTCAAACTTCAACATTAAACCGCGGATATTAATATAACTGACTATATCAAGCATCTTTTTAAAGGTCGGGTCGTCAACTTTTAAATCCAGATACACGCCGTATTTTTTGAAGAATTTTAAATTCATAATGGCTGATAAGTTAAAATTATACAGGTCGAAATCGGTCTTTGTCTGATAGTCTCCATACCACTCTGGATTCATTGCCGCAAGCGGATACCAGGAAGCGGAAAATGCCGCGTAAGCGTTGAAATTTTTTGGCTGATCCTCAGCCCCGGCGGCGGTAGGGAAGCCAATGCCCATAACCAATACGACGAGCGCCAAAGCGCATAATGTTTTATAACTTTTCATATAATTCTCCTTAACTTACATAATACCATTACTTGACTAATTTTGTCAACATAATAATGATAGTTCCCCTATACTATCGCATAAAAGACACCATTTATCCATAGACGGAAAGCGCCAAAATATGGACTTTTGTTGAATATTGCCAAATAATTGTGGTATACTGCTCCCATGTCTGAAAACAAACATCCCTTATATTTAATTGATGCGTATGGTCTTATTTACCGTTCCTATTTTGCCTTTTTGACCCGGCCTTTGCGTAACGGGATTGGGAAAAATGTTTCTGCCCTCTTTGGCTTTGCCCGTACGGTGATAAGCCTGTTGAATGATGGGTCTCCTGTGGAGACCCGGGCTCCCGTGGAGACCGCCTCTACGGGTACGGGCGTTTCAAAAGAAGTGCCCCGCTTGCTGGCGGCGGTTTTTGATTCGCGCATTCCTACGTTCAGGCATACCATGTACAGCGAATATAAGGCAACGCGGCAAAAAGCGCCGGAAGACCTTCATGCGCAGGTACCGTTAGTCGAAGAATTCCTTGCCGCGTTGAATGTTCCCGGCTTGCGGGTAGACGGTTATGAGGCCGATGATATTATTGCCACGCTGGCGCTGCAGTGCCAAAGGGAAAAACGGCAGTGTTATATTATTTCTTCCGATAAGGACTTATTGCAACTGGTGAGCGATGGTACTTCGGTACTGCGTTCGGCAAAAACGGTAAAGGGCGGCGCTTTGCAAAACGAATCCGGCGCTCAGAATACAGGCCCGGTATGGGAATTGATTGGGCCCAGTGAGGTAAAGGCCGAGTGGGGAGTAGGGTCTGATAAAATACTGGATCTGCTTTCGCTTATTGGGGATACCTCTGACAATATTCCCGGCGTCAAAGGCATTGGTGAAAAAAGCGCCGTGGAATTGATGACCCGCTATGGATCGTTAGACGCAATCTACCAAAACATTGCCGGCATTGAAGGGGCAAAAGGCAAAAAACTTGCGGCAGGAAGAGAGAGCGCCTATTTTTCCCGCTCGTTGATTCGCCTGGAAACAAACGTGCCTTTATCGCTTGCCGGAATCGACCAGCTTTCAGTGGAAAACCTTAACCGTTTGGCCGCAGCGCGGGTACTATTCCGCGAAGGCCTCCGCCAAAGCGCAAAACAGCTTGATGCCAATGTTGGCGCCGCCGTAGGCGCTGCCTCAAGCTCCGCCGTAGGCGCTGCTTCAAGCGCCGCCGTAGGCGCTGCTTCAAGCGCCGCCTCAAGCTCCGCCGCATCTGAACACAGCCCTGCGCCCATGATGCCGTCAAATGAACCGCCCCATCCGCAGGACATTTACGCGACCTACTCCACCGATAAATCTCTGTTTGGCAATGGCGCATATAAAATAATTCTTGATCTTGCGGAACTGGAAAACATACTTGCCCAGGCACGAACACAAAAGCTCATTGCCATTGATTTTGAGACTGACTCCCTTGACGCATGGAATTCCCGGCCTATCGGTATTTCACTGGCGCTGAAGCCAAAAGAGGCATACTATGTGCCGGTAGCTCCCCATGCAGAACCAGCATCACCGTATAACGACCCCGAAAAAGTTCGCGCGCTTCTGGCTCCGCTGTTAGCTGATCCGACCATGACCGTGGCTGCGCATAACGCCAAGTATGACTACAAGGTAAGCCGGGGTTGGGGTATAGAGCGGTGGCGCTGCACCATATGGGATACCATGATAGCGGCATGGCTGGTTGATCCGGAACGAAACAACTATTCACTGGATTCGCTTGCCGCGTATACCTTTGACTATACGCCCATAACATACCATGACATTGTTCCCAAAGGCTGTACCTTTGAGGTAGTTCCCCTGGAAACGGCAGCCCGCTACTCCGCAGAAGACTCCGATATTTGCCTGCGCTTGATGCGTCATCTTGAACCTTTGCTGGTCAAAGCCGAAGTGATGCCGCTTTTTCAGAATCTTGAAATGCCCCTGCTGCCGGTGCTTGCCGAAATGGAAGGCGCCGGCATTAAAATTGAGCCGAACATTTTAACCGATTACGGCAAAGAGCTTGAAGTTGATCTGGGCAATATTCAGCGTGAAACCTGGAAAATGGCAGGCCGTGAATTTAACCTTGCTTCAACCAAACAACTGCAGGAAATATTATTTGTTGAGCGTAAACTGAAGCCCGGCAAAAAAACCAAAACCGGTTATTCCACCGATGCGGCCTCTCTGGAAGAACTTGCCCGCGAAGATCCGCTCCCCGCGCTGATACTCAGGCACCGGACACTGGCAAAATTAAAATCGACCTATGTTGATACGCTTGCCGGCATGGCGGATGCCAATGGGCGGCTGCATACCAACTTTAACCAGGCCGGTACTGCCACCGGACGCCTTTCCAGCAGCGAGCCAAACTTGCAAAATATTCCCATTCGCGTTGAGGAAGGCCGCCGAATCCGCGAAGCCTTTATTGCCGGTCCGGATTGTCTGCTTATTTCCGCCGACTACAGCCAGATTGAATTGGTCATTTTGGCGCATCTTTCCCAGGATGCAAATCTGGTTTCTGCATTCAGGGACGGCACCGATGTTCACGCCCGCACCGCCGCGCTGATATTCGGCGTTGGAGAAGATCAGGTCAATAACGACCAGCGGCGTATTGCCAAGACAATCAACTTTGGAGTCATGTACGGCATGAGTGCCTTTCGCCTTTCCAATGAATTGGGCATTAGCCGCGCCGACGCAACGAATTTTATTGCGGCCTATTTTAACACATACTCCGGCGTCCGGTGTTTTATTCAGGACCTTATTGCAAAAACCGAGTCCTGCGGTTACGCCTCTACGATACTTGGCCGCCGCCGCTATATCCCCAACATTAATTCGCGGAACAAAACCGAAAAGGCATCCGCCGAACGCATTGCAGTTAACACTCCCATTCAGGGCTCTGCGGCGGATATTGTCAAAACAGCCATGCTTAATCTTGACAAACGCCTTGCCGCGGAAAAAAGTTCAGCCAGACTTTTACTGCAAGTGCATGACGAACTCATTTTTGAATGTCCCCAGGCCATTGCCGCCCAAACCGCCGAAATGGTTAAAGCGGAAATGGAACAGGCCGTGCAATTAAGCATTCCACTGCGGGTAAGCGTGGAAACCGCGGCAAGATGGGGGAGGTTTCATTAAATAATATAATTGACATTTGGCGTAAATTAATGTAAAATATCAGTGTAGTATCTCTATCTATATAAGGTGAGTGACTTTGGTCAATAAACACATACTCATTATCAGCGGGGAACCCCGTGTATTAGCTGAAATAAAATCAGATCTTATGGATCATTTTGACATAAGCATAGCCGCAACAAGCGCGGCGGCTCTTACTACAATGGAAATGTATGAAGTGTCAGCCATCGTCATTTATATTCATGAAAACCGGGAAATGGCGTTTTCCGTGTTTGCCGATATATTCGATTTAGCCAAAAGTAAAAATATTCCCATTAAATTTTTAACTGAAAAAGGCAATGACGAGGACGAAATTGCCGCATTTGAGATGGGCGCTGTTGATTATTCTGCCAGAAGACGCGGTACCACCAGAGCTTTGGTCGACCGTATAAAACTTCGCATTAACGCAAGCGAATATGAAAAAAACGTTTTAAGTAAAAACGCTCCCGGCGCCATTTTACATAATAAAACAATTCTGGTTGCCGAAGATGTCGAAATAAACAGGGATATTGTTGCCGCCATACTGTCTGAGGTTGACGGCCTGACTGTGGAATTTGCGGCAGACGGGAAGGAAGTCGTTGATAAATTCGAAAAATCTCCCAATCGGTATACCCTTATCTTAATGGATGTTCAAATGCCTGTTATGAACGGGCTGGAAGCAACAAAAGCCATAAGGCGCCTTAAGTGTGAAAACGCGCGTGAAATTCCCATTATTGCCGCAACCGCAGACGTTGAAGAAAAAGAAATCCAATTGTGTCTGGAAGCCGGAATGAATGATTATATAGAAAAACCCATAGATTATGAAAAAATACTCGCCGTTGCCGCCGAACATTGCCGGGGAAACCAAGTATGAAAATTGACGCAAATTTGTTTATTGGTGATTTTGAAGCAGAAGCAAGAACACATATAGAAAAAATAGAAACGGCATTTCTGGATATTTCCGTGTTTGAAGGCGATTTCGCCAGCGATCTTAAATTGATGAATTCTGTTTTCCGCGCTGCGCATAGCCTTAAAGGGACCGCAAGTTTTTTATCGCTTGATAAAATTGTTGCGGTTACCCATGAACTTGAAGGTATATTGTCACGGCTTATGGAAGAAGCTGTACCCATTGATAACGATATTGCCGATATTGTGCTGCAGTGCGTAGATTGCCTTAAGAATTTAATTGAAAATTTACAAAATGATGAAGCAATTTCCATAGACGAAATTATTGATACTTTAAAAAAATATTCTAGCGCCGTGAATAATGATTCTGAAAGTTCAGAAGAAATACATACTCCCTTTAATTTCAGCGATCGCGAGACAGAAAAAATCATAAAAAATATGTCAAGACACGGACATAAAATATACTATGTAAATATTGGCTTTAACAGAAGCCTTGGTAAATATTATAAAAATCCCAGAGGAATGATAGATAATATTTTCTCTATAGGTTTTATTGTACAGGCTATTGTTGCAAGCAGCGGCGCAGTTGTAAATTCCGATTCAGCCGTTTTTACTGATGCATTGATAAAAGTGTTGAAAGAACACGATACGTGTACGCTGGAAATTCTTGTTACCAGTATTTTGGACATTGAACTTTTTTCCATTGCAATTGAGGTAGATAAAAGGCATATATGTCTTTTGTCAAAGAAAAATATTTTTGGCGAAGATAATGATGAAAAAACCAAAATACCAAGTCTGGCAAAGCCAGACAGTTCGGCAAAACCAAACTTCGATAAAAACAATAAACCTGCAGCTTTACAGAAGGATAATCTTTCAATCCGCCTTGATATAACAGATGTCAATAAGTTAATGGATTTAGCCAATGAAATGATATTGGCGCGGAACCAGCTTTTTTCTGTTGTAGCAGAGCATAAAAAATCCATTCTGGGGCTTTCGCCGTTATTACATGACATAAACCATCTTACCAGCGAAATCCATGAAAAAATCATGTGCACAAGAATGCAGCCAATAAGCGTTATTTTTAACAAATTCCCGCGAATAATACGTGACATCGCAAAAGCCCTGAATAAAGATATCGCCGTTAAAATTGTAAGGGACGATGTAACCCTTGATAAATATTTGCTGGAATCTCTTGTTGACCCCATTACGCAGCTTGTGAAGAATTCGGTTGACCATGGCATGGAGTCCGCAGAACAGCGCGCCGCATCAGGAAAGCTGCAAAAAGGTTCCGTCATTCTTAATGCCTATATGCGTGACGGTTCTGCAATTGTTGAAGTATCCGATGACGGCGGAGGCATTGACATTGAAGCTCTGAAAAACAAGGCTGTTGAACGCGGAATAGTGACTGAAGAAATGCTTGCGTCAATGCCGAAAAGCGAAATATACGATTTAATATTTAAACCGGGCATTTCTACCGCCAAACAGATAACAAACCTTTCCGGGCGCGGTGTTGGCATGGATATTGTAAAAACCAATATAGAAAAATCGGGCGGTTCAATCGAAATAGAATCAGAGTTGGGTATTGGAACAACGGTGCGGTTAAAAATGCCGCTTACCCTGTCGGTTGTAAATACACTTATCATAAATATTAATTCCATTTCCTATGCAGTACCAGAATTGAATGTGGAACATATCGTGCGCATTAACAGCAATGCAGATTCAAAACAACGTATCGAAAAGGTAAACAAATCCCTTGTTTTAATTTTCAACGGACGAATCATCCCCATTATAACCATGAACGAGATAGAAGCAAAAGCCAAAGGGATTTGCAGCGGAGCTTCCAGCACGCAGCCGCTCTCTGCCGATGCGGTGCTGGAACGATGCCTGGCTGCTGGTGTCACAAAATGTCTTATGCTCAGGGCAGACGGAAAAAGTTTTGCGCTTTTAATAGACGATGCGATAGAAACAGAACAGATACTTGTTAAGCCGCTTCCCATATATTTACAAAACTGCCCCTGCTATGTATGTGTAACGGTTTTAGGCAATGGAAAGGCAGTTACTGTTTTGGATGCAGCGGGAATAATGCGGTTTATGGGCATAGAAGATAAAGAAGAAGAAGCGCAGCAAGCAGCGGCGCAGCTTACCCTGACAGACGAAACAACAGAACGATTTAAAAACGGGGAAAATGAAAAACAGGTGATAATATTCAAATGCTCAGGTACAGAATACTTTGCGGTTGAAACAATTGGCATTTTAAGGATCGAAAGCATTAAAAATAAAGACATACAGAAAATAGACAATGGGCATTTTGTTAATATTGCCGGTATTACCTGGCGCATTGTAAGGCCTGAAGATTTTGCGCCGGTTTCAAAACGGGACTACACAGAAGAAAAACTATATCTTCTTACTTTAAAGAATACCGTATCTCCCGTAGGGCTTCTTGTCAGAAATGTCATTGATAAAGCCGAGGGCGAATTTGCCATGGATAATAAACAGCTCTACAGCGATTTTATTTTTGGTACAGGGGTCTATAATGAAAAAATACTTGTTTTCCTGAATACTGCCGCGATAGCCGGATATGTAGAAAACGATAAAACAAACAGAAAAATAACCAGAGAAGGAATAAATGTATGAAGGGCTTTAGCTTTCTTGTGAACAAAGAATTTTTTGCGGTGGATGTTGATCTTGTGCAAAAAGTTACGCGAAAAATGGCAGTAACGCCGGTTCCTACCGCGCCTGATGAAATAATCGGCATTGCTAACTTAAAAGGCAGAGTAATCACCATTTTAAATCTTTACCAGCTGCTGGGACACAGGGAAAGAAGAAACAAAGAATACGGCTCCCGCACGGTTAAAGCGGTTGTTTTCAAAACACTTTCGGGCAGCGAAGATCAGATAGGTTTGTTCATAGATAAACCGGGTAATCTGATCGATTTAGATGATAATACTATCCGTCCGCCGTCATTGCCGACAGGAGCGGAAGATAGTTTTTGCATTTCGGGGATTGCCGAACAGAATAACAGGCTTTACAGAATCATAAATATTGATTCTATAATAAACAAATATAAAGCAAAAACAATATTAAACGGAGGAAATGAAAATGTTGAACAAAATTAAAGGGTTAAAATTAAGGGCAAAACTGCTGTTTGCGTTTTTATTTGTGGCAGTTATCATGATTTGTACTTCGCTGCTGTCTATTATAGATATGAATGCAACGGTATCCATAAGCGAAGATAATATTTATAAAGTATTGGATCCCCTTGAGCGAGTATTAAAGGCAAGAGTGATAATGGGAAATGTCAAACTTAGAGGGCGTGATGTTATTTATGAAAGAGATTCTCAAAAGCGTAACGCAGTTATTGATGAATTTTTCGCAAATATAGCCGAGATTAAAGAACATATGCAGGTATTTTCTGATACCATTGAACTTCCCCAGGCGCGTGTGCTTTATAATGAGTTTGAAGGATTATTAAATACCTGGGAAGAACAAATGCATAGTTACCAGGGTAAATTAAACAGGGGAGAAGAGACAGGCGAATTCATACTGGAGGTACTTTCCCCCATTTCTGACAGATGTTTGGATATATTGTCTGAGTTAAACATCTTAAGGATAAGACTGGGAAAGGATATTACATTAAAAAACAAACAAAATTCCGAGATTGCCGTTATTCGGCTTATCATTATCTCGTTAGCTGCACTTTTGTTGATTGTATTTTTTGGGATTCATTTTTCCGTAGCCAGCAGCAGGCCTATAATGATCGGCACGAAATTGGTAAAGATTGTCGCCGGAGGGGATTTTACCGTTAAGTTTCCCGAAGAATGCGGCGCAGAATTCGGACAGTTTTACGCAGCCTGTAACCATCTTATGGAATTTAACCGCCATACGATTAACGGCATCAGGGAAACTGCGCAGCAAATGCGCGAATCTGCCATGAGTCTTTTGTCTGTGTCTTCGCAAATGGAAGCAAACAGCAAAGAGCTTAGCGAAAAGACGGAGGCTGTCAGTACAGTAACAGAGGAATTTTCGGCAGGAATGACCCAGTCGACAAACTCCCTTTCAACGGCAAGTTCCCATATAAGCGCAATGGCGTCTTCAATAGAAGAAATAAATTCTACCATAAGTAATGTGGCGGCAGCGGCAGAAGAGACGAGTATGAGGGTTGACCAGTCAAGCGCTCTTGTAGACAGTATCCAAAAAAGCATTGTGAACGCATCCGGTTCTGTAGAACTTGTATGCAGCGCTTTTAACAGCGTGGCAAAGAGCGTTGATGAAATAAACAAATCCATTATTATGATAAGCGTAAACAGCGCAAATGCCAAAAACAAAATGCTTGATGCGGACGAAAAAGCAAAAAATACCAATGATATAATACGGCGGCTGGAAGCGGCGAGTAAACAAATTGGGAAAATTGTCAATGTCATAAGCGATATAGCTGATCAAACAAATATGCTTGCCTTAAATGCCGCAATAGAGGCAGCGGGCGCAGGGGAAGCAGGCAAGAGCTTTATGATAGTAGCGAACGAAGTCAAAGAACTTGCAAAACAAACTGCCGATGCCACTGAAGAAATTGCCGAACATATTGAAAATATGCAAAAGAATATGCCCGAAGCTGTCGGCGCGGTATCGGAAATTACAACGATAATCAACGATATGACAGAATATATTAATTCATTTGCAAAAGAAACAACCCAGTCAAGGGAACGCAGCGATCAGATTGCGGCAGAATCTGCTACTGCTGCGCAGCGAATGAGCGAAATTAATTCAGAAATAACAAGTATTTCCGAAAATGCTCAATCAGTAACCAAGACCGTTGTCGAATCTACAAAAGGCGTTAACGAAATAGCCAAATCCACAGCCGAGCTTGTTGTTGGAACACAGGAAATAGCGATGAATTCCGAACGCGCTTCCAACAATATAGGCGAAATAAACCGCGCTGCAAAAGAAATGGCGATGGGACTTGTTGATATTTCCAAAAATCTGCAGATTTTGAACGGAGAGGCCGGCGAGGTGAACCATAGCGCGAGTTCTACGAAAGAAGCCAGCGAAACCATGCTAAAAATTGCAAGCGAGATGGAAAATTCTGTCAGGGATTTTAAAATCGGCTGAGTATGGACGTAATTAGGGTTTTAATCGCCGACAAATCATCGGTATACACAAAAATGTTTACCCGTGCTGTAACGGAAACTGATAAAAAAATATCCGTTTCCTGTGTTGCTGACGGCGATGCAGTTCTGGGTCTGATCAATAACAAAAATTATAATATCATCGTTATTGATGTAGAAATTTCTGATCCGGGTTTAATAGAGCTTATTAATGTTATTTTAATGAAAAACCCTCTTGTCTATATATTGGCAATAGCAAGACCTTCGGCGGCTGCGGATGAACTTTTCGAGGAAGCATTGTCTAAAGGCGCCACTGAGTGTATGACCAAGCCAATTTATGACACCTACGCCGAAAACCTTGATATTATTAAAAATAAAATGAATTATTTAATAAAAAAAACAAGGCAAAAAAATCGTGTAGAGAACAAAAGTATTCATTCTGCAGAATCGGTGAGTATACAGGAGACATCTAAAAAAAATACAGTACGCCCTGATATTGTTCTTATTGCTGCTTCGACAGGCGGTCCGCTGGCCTTAAATAGTATTTTGTCAAATCTGCGTAATGATTTTCCGGTTCCTATTCTTATTGTGCAGCATATACCATCATTTTTTACGGAAACATTGGCGCAGCATTTGGATACCAAGTCCCCATTAAAGGTAAAAATTGCCCAGGACAGGGAAACTGCTCAGGCAGGAACGGTTTATTTAGCGCCCGGCGGAATGCATATGAAACTTAATGCAAAAAACAATATTAGACTTGATGATTCACCGCCCATTGGAGGGCTTCGCCCGGCAGCCGATGTTCTTTTTGAATCGGTTGCAAAATCGTTTTCAGGTTCAAGGGTTTTGGTTGTTATTTTAACAGGAATGGGAAGTGACGGTAAAAAAGGACTTGCCAGTCTAAAGGCAAAACGTGATTGCTATTGCCTTGCGCAAAGCGAAGAAACATGCGTTGTATATGGAATGCCCCGATGCGCTGTGGAAAGCGGTCTTGCCGACAGGGTTTTGGACCTGGAAAATATGTATTATGAAATAGAGAGTTTATGCTGCATTTAAACTTAAATCATACAAAAGCTAAACTGTCGCCTGTTTCCATAAATGAAAAAGAATTTTCACTTTTTAGTAATTATATTATAAAAAATGCAGGTATCGTTATTCCTCCCGAAAAAGCGTATATATTCGAAACAAGACTTTCAAAATTTCTGGTTGATACAGGCGTAAATTCATTTGAAGAGTTATATAGTTATATAATAAAAAAGAAGGATCCTTTATTTAATCAAAAAATTATAAATTCCGTTACTACGAACGAAACAAAATGGTTCCGTGACGAAGCTCCCTGGAAGGTGCTGGAAGAAAACCTGCTTCCAAAACTGGTTGATGATATTGTATCGGGAAGAAAGGCGCGGATAAGGATTTGGAGCGCGGCAGCTTCGACCGGGCAGGAAATTTATTCGACTGTTATGTGTATAGACAATTATTTATGTAAAAATAATATAAAAGGCGTAAGCCTTAATGATTTTGATTTTTTGGCAACGGATATTTCGAATCATGTTCTGGAAATAGCCAAAAAAGGCAGATATGATAAAATAAGCATAATGCGCGGTTTAAATGAACAATACAAAGAGAAATATTTTAGCAGGAATGGCTCGGTATGGACAATTGATCCAAAAATACGGAGTGCGGTTCAATTTGCGCATTTTAACCTGATAAACAGTTATCAGGCATTTGGATTGTTTGATATTATTTTCTGTAGATATGTTTTAATTTATTTTTCTGATATCTTAAAAAGTGAGACTGTAACAAAAATGCATGGTTCATTACAGGATAATGGGGTGTTGTTTACAGGAAATTATATTCTTTATGACTTGTTTGAAGATAATTTTGATGCTGACTATTACGGAAATTTGACATACTATACAAAGAAGAAGAGGTAAAAGATGAAATTACTTGTCGTTGACGATTCGTCAGTAATAAGAAAGATAATCAAGGCTACTGCCGATGTGCTCCAAATGGAAACCGTTGAAGCGCAGGATGGAATTGAAGCTCTGGAAATACTTTCAAAAATCCACAATGAAATTGATCTGGTTCTTTTGGACTGGAATATGCCTGAACTGAGCGGATATGATGTGCTTGTAGAAATAAAAAATAATTCCCGATACAAAAATATACCGGTAATGATGGTTACAACAGAAGGACAGAAAAGCAACATTGTCGCCGCTGTGCGGGCAGGAGCTGCAAATTATTTGACCAAGCCGTTTGCCGGTGATGAGCTGGAGGCAAAAATTCTGGAATGTATAGGGGAAGAAGGAGGTTATTAATGAGTAATTTTTCCATGGATAAACTGGGTTTTATTTTTGTTGACGCATTGACAGAGGTTATTTCCAAAATGGCAGGGTGCGTATTTAATGTATTGTCATCAGAGGATGATAACAGTTTTGACGAAAATACAGCGGTAATGAGTCTTAACGGTAAAAATCACGGGATGCTGTTTATTACCGCAAAAGAAAACGCCATGCGTGTTATATGTTCGTGCATGACAGGTATTCCCCAAAATGAAGTTACCAAAGATGATATTGAAGACAACTTGTGTGAGCTTGTTAACATGACCGCAGGCAGCGCCAAAGTGCGCACAAACAACATGGAGCAGACGTATATGATTACACCGCCTTTTGTCATAAACGGGAATAATATTTCCATTAAAACAAAGGAAAGAATTAATGTTATTTCCAGAACTCTGGGAAACGGAGAAATCTCGATAAAATTAAAAGTGATCTTTTATACGTAATTCTGTTAACGTTAACCACAAAGGATGCAGCGGTGCAATGCTGTATCCTTTGTGGTTTGTTTTATTACAAGTGCCAATCGCTGCTTGTATCGCTTTGCATGATTACGGTGCCTTTTTCAATATCCAGCATCCGAACCTGTAAACGGCGTCCAGCGCCGGTTCCGGCTATGCCAATAACCAGAACAGTGTTTGCCCCGGCAAGATTACCAATGCTTACAAAGTCGTCGTCGCTCACGCTGCCGCTTATTTGGAAATTCTGTTCTCTTACAATCAGATCGATCCCCTGTCGTTCAATAACGGTTATGCCGTTTCTTAAGAATGTTGCGGTCATATCGTCAATGATACTATGTACCAAATTCTGATTGGCGGTTTCGTTGTTATGAATCCACAATCTTGCGTTTGCGGGGAGAACTTTCATGACTTCGCTTATGGCATGGCTTCCCGCTTTGTTAACCTGATTTTGCGCTTCGCCGTATTGCTGTACCCCTGCCTGTTCCGCCAGCTCTTTATTCAGGCGGGCAAGCGTATCTCTGGCCAGAGGATTGCCGGTTGCGTTTAGAACCTGCTGCATAAAGTTTGCCGCAGCCTGGGTTTCGCCCATTGCCTCGTACAGAATCGATACATTCACCGCAGCGGGAACGCTTTGGTGTCCCTGCCAGATGGCAAAGTAGGCGAGCCGGGCAGCTAAATAATTACCGCTTTTTACCTGCGCGCGCGCCGAATCCATTTGCGGCTTGAGTTCTTTGTTGCGTTCTTTTTCCAGAGAGCGCCGAATATTAACGGTATGGGGAATAACATCCTGATAAAGAAGTCTCAGTTGGCTGTCTATTACCTTGTTTGTAAGCGATTCTACCGATGCAAGGCCGCTGCTGTCATTTCTGCTGGTAGAGCTTGTTTTTCCTTTTTTGGTGATAGGTCCGATAATGGTTCCATCCCGCGCCCGTTCAAAAGAATAGGTCAACTCAAGTTCAACTTCCCGCTTATAGTCGATATATGATATCGTATTGCCGTCTTTGTCTTTGTATGATCCTTGCTGAGAGGTTGTATCATGGGCAATACGAATTATCTTGCCGACAAACAGGGCTTCCACATAGTTCCCTATATCTTCTCCTTTTTGTTTGGCATCGTTAATCGCCGAGGGGCTTACCAGCGTAAAATGGTTTGTAGCCCGGATTTTGTCAGTTGCCACCGTTGTGGCATATTGGGCTGCGCTCTGGTAGCCATAGTTACTGGCTTCAAAGGGCATAATGGCAATGCGCTGTAAACCGGAAGTATCCAAATTCGGCGTTCTTTGCGCCTGTAGTTCAATTTTTGTGGCACAACCTGCCAGCACCAAACCTGCCAGCATAATCCATGCGAATGAAAAAATAGTTCTCATAAAACACTCCTTACTTATTATGAAGATAATATCATTCCCCATTAGGTGTTTGTCAAGACCTTTTTGTATTTTCTGGTATACTGTTACCATGAGTTTTACCTTAAGTTCAGATGAACAACGGATTTTACTGGTAAATGCCCGCGAGAGCATAAGCTCGGAGTTGGAAGGCCGCAAGCCGGTGTATCAGGCCGTGGATAGCCCGGTGCTGCGGCAGCCGTGCGGCGCATTTGTTACCCTGCACAAAATGAATGCCGATACCGGACGGCAGAATTTGCGGGGCTGTATTGGCAGAATGACGGCAAGCCTGCCTCTGGAAGAAACGGTTCGCATTATGGCCCGTGAAGCGGCCTTTGACGATCCCCGCTTCCCCCCGCTTGGGCCCGGCGAGTTGGAACAGTGCCGCATCGAAATATCGGCCCTTTCCCCCATGGCGCCGTGCCCCGATCCCCGGCAGGTCAAAGTAGGCGTGCACGGTTTATACCTGGTTCGGGGAGGGCGCTCCGGCGTGCTGCTGCCCCAGGTGCCGGTTGAGCAGGGCTGGGATTTGGACGAATACCTGGACTACATCTGCGTCAAGGCAGGCCTGCCGCCCAACTCCTACAACGCGTCCGACGCAAAGCTGTACACCTTCACTGCGGTGGTTTTTGGCGAGTGATTTTTCTATTTGCCAAAAATCGGGTTTTTTGATACCATAGAAGCGTGGAAAAATTTGCCGATGAGGCAACTATAGAAGTATCTTCAGGTTCAGGCGGAAACGGCTGTGTTGCGTTCCGGCGTGAAAAATATGTCCCACGAGGAGGGCCTTCCGGCGGTGATGGAGGCAGGGGAGGGGATGTGGTATTCACCATCCGGCGTAACCTGCGAACCCTGGCCCATTTGCGCTATAAGCATACATTTAAGGCCGAAAACGGGCATGACGGCGAGAACTCAGGCCGTTATGGGCGGCAAGGGGCCAATATCATCATCCCATTGCCTCCCGGTTCAGTTATCCGCGACGCGCACACCGGCGAATTGATTCAGGATTTTTCCGGCGAAGCTGATACACAGCAAGACTTTGTGTTTTTCAAGGGTGGCAACGGCGGCTGGGGGAATATCCGCTTTAAGTCGGCGGTGAATCAGGCGCCCCGTAAGGCTTTGCCGGGACAGCCGGGAAAGACGGCCTTGTTGAAGGTGGAATTGCAAATAATGGCCGACATAGGCCTGGTGGGTTTTCCCAATGCGGGCAAGTCCAGCCTGCTGGATCGTTTTACCAATGCACGGCCCAAAATTGCCGCCTATCCCTTTACCACCAAAATTCCCAACCTGGGTGTGCTGACCGTTGCTGATAAGGATATTATCATTGCCGACATTCCCGGCCTTATCGAAGGCGCTTCTCAGGGGCTGGGATTGGGTATACGTTTCCTCAAACATATTTCCCGCACCGCAGCCCTTGTTTTTCTGGTCGATCTTTCCGAGGACAATTACCTGAACGCCTTTGACATATTACAGCAGGAACTGGCAGCCTTTTCCCCCGGCCTCATTCAAAAAAAACGGCTCCTGTTGGGAACCAAAACCGATCTGCCGGAAACCGATGGCCGTCTTGCAGAGCTTGTTGCCAAATACCCCGATGAATCAGTGCGCGGCATTTCAGTATTTTCCGGCGAGGGACTGCAGGAATTGACCAAAGACCTTCTGCGCCTTACCGAAACGGAACAGGAGTCTATGTGAAGCTGGCAATACTGGGCGGCAGCTTTAACCCTATCCATTTGGGGCATCTTTTTCTGGCCGATACAGTCCTTGCCGAATTGCATTATGATCGGGTGGTGCTGGTACCCGCGTATCAATCCCCATTCAAACTTACTGCTCCTGACATGGAAAACAACGCCGATGACCGTCTTGCGATGGCTGCCGCCGCTATTGCCGGTAACCCCCGCCTGACCGTTGATGATTGCGAGATACGGCGGGAAGGGGTTTCATATACCATAGACACCATCAAGGATATTATCCGCCGGTATATGCCGGAGGGAAAACCCGGCCTCATTATCGGTGATGATCTGGCGGCGGAGTTTCCCCTGTGGCACCGCAGCGATGAAATCCTTGCAATGGCGGATATCATTGTTGTCCGGCGGCAAGATTCAAACGGGCGGCAGCTTCCCTATCCGCATATGCACATTGCCAATGAGGTGATGGCAATTTCCTCCGGCCAGGTCAGGCAAAAAATTGCCCAGGCTGACGGCCAGACCGCCGATTCTGCATGGCATCATTTGGTTCCGGCTGCTGCACAAGCCATTATTGCAGACCGTGGACTGTACGGCTTTGCCGGCGCGCCTTCGTTAGAAGGTGCGCCTTCCAAAGCCGGCGCGCCTTCGTTAGAAGGTGCGCCTTCCAAAGCCGGCGCGCCTTCCAAAAGCCTCATTATTCGTGTGGAAGAAGCGGTGCGGGAAAGCCTGAGTATTGAACGGTTCCTCCATTCCCGCAATGTTGCCCTTATGGCCTGGGACCTTTGCCGGCGGCTGCAATCGGCGGGCCATCCTAACCTGGACCCGGAGTTGGGCTATTTGGCCGGCATTGCCCACGATCTGGGCAAACCCTTAAATGAGAAAGAACTGTTTAGTCTGGTAAAAAATGACGGCAAAGAAATTTCGTCATTGGAAAAAGATAAACCATCATTGCTTCACGGCAGGGCCTCGGCGGTATTGCTTAAGAAGCGATTCAATGTCCATAATGAAGCTGTGTTGGAAGCAGTTGCCCTGCACACCGGCGGCGGCAGGAATATGGGGCCATTGGCAAAGGTAATATACATTGCCGATAAAATGGAAGTTTCGCGCGAAAAGGCGGATCCTGCCATCAGGAAATTGGTGTACACAAAAGACAATCTTGATAAGATATTCTTTGCGGTACTGGAAGATAATGTTTCCTGGCTTCGTGCCAAAAAATTAGTATTATCGAATGGAACCTTAAGCCTTCTAGAAGGGAGGAGATTATCCAAATGATGCGGGAAAAAAACCATTTTGGCAAAGCTGACGCAAGTCTTTTTTTACTTGCGGCCATTGTACTGTTTTTGGTAGGAGGCGTCATTGTCGCAGTGCATGCCTTACGCAGCGAGCAGGTGGAAGATATACTCTCCACAGATAGGGTCGTAAGCGTGTTGTATATAATCGAGAAAGATCAAAAACCGCTGAGTACCTTTGTATTGATGTGTTACCCCAAAACCCGAAGAGCAATGATCTTTGATATTCCCGGCGAAGTGGGGCTGCTGATCAGGCGGATCAACCGCGTTGACCGTATTGATACCGTGTATAACCCCCAGAGGGTTTCGGTTTACGAGAATGAGATTGGAAATCTGCTGGGAATAGACATTACTTTTTCAATTGTTATTAATGCCGAAAATCTGAGCAAGGCCGTAGACCTTATCGAAGGGGTAGAACTTTTTATTCCATCACGGGTAGACATACGGGATGATGACCATTTGATATTGTTTCCTTCGGGGATAACCCGCCTTGACGGAGACAAAGCGGTAACATACATCAGTTATACGGCCCCCGGAGAAGATCCGGAAATGGCTGTATTCCGGCGGCAGCGATTTTTCATCGGCTTCCTGAAACGGCAGGTGGAAATGAATGAGATGCTGAAAAATCCCGCGGTTTCCCGGATGTACCATTCCTTTATGCAAACCAGTCTGAATCAGCGCGCCAGAAACCGCCTATTTGATGAATTTGCCCGTATTGATATGGACCGGGTCAATATACAACAGGTGGGCGGCAACCGGCGGCAAGTTTCAGGGAAAATGCTGCTTATACCATTTTATGACGGCAGTCTGGTAAAGGAAATTGTACGGCAGACCTTTGCGACGCTTACCAGCCCCACCGATGGTTCGCTGGGTGATCGGGTCTTTACCGTGGAAGTGCTGAATGGAACCCCGGTTAACGGTCTTGCCGGAAGAACCGCAGAAGTTTTGCGGGGATTTGGCTATGATGTTATTTCCATCAGTAATGCCGATCACAATAGTTATGAAAAAACGCTGATCATTGATCGCTCAGGTGTTGATGAAATGGTAAAGAATTTTGCCGGAATAATCCGTTGCACTAATATCAGTTATGAGGCTCCTGATCGGGATACGGACGGAGAGCTTGCCATGCATAATTTTGATTTTCGCTCAGATTTTACACTCATTATTGGAAGGGACTTCAATGGAAGATATGTTACGGGAAACTGAGGCATTACAAAACCTCTTGCGTGAACACAAAGGCGCCGACGTGCTTGTGCTTGATCTGCGGAAAATGGGTACGTGGACCGACTTCTTTGTTATAGCGACAGCGACAAGCAATACCCACCTTGATGGCCTTGAGCGGCACATCAAGGAGTTTTGCCATGAACGAGGAATCGAAATACTCAGGCGCTCCCGAAAACCTGCTGTGTCCAGCAGAACGCGAATGTCTGATGGGACTCAGGATGACGAATGGCGTATCATTGATCTTGGCCTGATCGTAATACACCTGATGAGCCGTCAGGCTCGTGATTTTTATGACCTGGAACGATTATACTCGATGTAATAATTAATTATCATCGTCGTATTCGAAGTCATCGTCTTCATCAAAGTAGTCATCATCATCGTCGTCAAAGTCATCATCGTCGTCGTCTTCATCATCGTCGTCATCTTCGTCTTCGTCTTCATCGAAGTCGTCATCTTCGTCTTCGAAGTCGTCTTCTTCCATGTCGTCGAAGTCATCTTCTTCCATCGTGTCATCTTCGTCACTGTCGCCAAATGCGAAGAATGGCATGGGAATAGCATTGCTGGCGTCGCAGGCTTCGCCAGAGTCCATGGGGGTCAAAGCCAACATTCCCACCGGCAGGAATTCTTCGGAATTCCAGTCATTTTTGGCCTCGTACAGAACCATAATTCTCTCCATTTTGAAGTGTATTTTATGTGCCTCATAAAACATTAAGGGAGAGATTAGAGCATTGTCAACAGGTTTTTGCCCTATTACGTGTTTTTTTTTCAAATTTATGCTAATATTTGATTCATGCCGTTCATACGTATTGCAGCTCCGGCAAAATTGAACCTGCACCTCCATATTGGGGATAAACGGCCGGATGGCTTTCACGCAATAGAGAGTCTGTTCCTTGCCCTGGATTTTGGGGATACCCTCTGTTTTGAGACTGTCCAGGAGCCCCAAAAAACGGAAATCTGCATGGATTGGCGGCTTGCAGGCCCCCCGCCAGAGCTTCCTCCTGAGCAAAATATCGTTTTTCGGGCTATTTCCCTGTTTAGAAGCCGGAGTGGTTATGCCAAAGGCCTTACCGTTACCATAGAAAAGCATATTCCCCTGGGCGGAGGTCTGGGCGGAGGCTCCTCCAATGCGGCAGCGGCGCTTTTAGCGCTGAATCGCCTTGCAGATCCTGATGGCAACGGCCTGTTTAGCAGTGCAATACTCGCTGAAATGGGCGCTTCTCTGGGCAGCGATGTTCCTTTTTTTCTGAAAAACTGTTCCGCAGCCTGGGTGAGCGGCAGGGGGGAACTGGTACAGCCGCTGACCTTGCCGGAACCGGTTCGCCGCCTCTTTTTCGTACTGGTCAACCCCGGCTTCCCCAGCCCCACCGCCGAAGCCTTTAAGCAGCTCGACGAAAAGAGAGGGACTGGGGACTGGGGACTAGGGACTAGGGATAGTTGTTTACAGTCTGGATATGTTGGCAACTTGCTGAACTCACATACGAATCTCCCCAGTCCCCAGTCCCTAGTCCCTAGTCCCTTGCTTGCTTCTCCCAAGGATTGGCCGTTTTTTAATGATTTTTTGCCGGTTTTTCTGGCTAATGGGGGATTTTCAGCCAACTATCAGCATATTATCTCTCATTTGCGGGAGTTGGGAGCGGATTTTGCCGGACTTTCCGGCTCTGGTTCTACCTGTTTTGGGGTGTTTACCGGGCGGCAGAACGCTGTATTGGCACAGCAATTGTTTGAAAAACATGGGTATTTTGTTGTTGTTTGCAATGTCTTACGGTGAATTTTCTTCTTTATGCTTTTTTGCTTGCTTTTTGGACAATATGCTGGTACAATGTAGGTCAAAGTAATACGGGCCAAAAAAGGATAAGGAGAACGGCATGGAGATAACAGACATTAGGATCCGTAAAGTGGCAGGCGAGGGTAGGCTAAAAGCTTATGTGACAGTAACGTTTGACGAATGCTTTGTGGTACATAATGTGAAGATCATCGAGGGTAAAGCCGGAATTATTATTGCCATGCCTAGCCGGAAAACTAAATCGGGGGAGTATAAGGATGTAGCTCACCCGATACACCCTAAATTCCGTGAGGAGATGCAAGCTAAAATTCTGGCCAAATACGATTCTGGCGCTGTCCAGGACGATACTTCGGTAGAAATCTAGTAACGCTCTATTGCAATTATTTTCCCGTTTATGGTATACTGCTTTCTAATTGGGACGTAGGCAAGCGGTAAGCCACCGGGTTTTGGCTCCGGCATTCACAGGTTCGAACCCTGTCGTCCCAGAGTTTTAATTTTTTATGAGGTTATCAATATGAGTAAAGTAGTTTTGTCCGCCAAAAACAGGCAAACATCAGGTTCGGCTGAAGCCCGCAGAAGCAGGCGGAACGGCCGTATTCCGGCAGTATTGTATGGAAGAGCCGGGAAGGCAATTTCCCTGGATCTTGATGCGCTGGAATTTGTCCGGGGCGTAAAAAACGTTTCCGAAAGTACCATTGTAAAGGTAGATGTAGAAGGTAAATCCTATGATGCCTTTGTGAAGGATACTCAGCGGAATATCCTTGACGGCAGTATTGTACATGTCGATTTCTACGAAGTAGAAAGCGGTGTGATCCTGCGGGCGAAGGTTTCTCTGGTTCTGAAAGGGAATCCGGTTGGTGTTCGTGACGGCGGAAATCTTGAGAAGCCGCTGCACGAAATTGAAGTTGAATGTCTGCCCAAGGATCTGCCGGAACGACTCGAGGTTGACATTTCCGGTCTTAAGGTTAACGAGGCGCTCCATGTGCGGGATATAGTGCTGGGAGCAGGAGTAAAACTGCTTTCTGCGCCGGATCAGGTTGTGGCATTGGTTAAGTTTGCCAAGGCCGAAGCCGCCGCTGCCGCCGCCGCCGCTACCACCACCGCCGCTCCTGCCGCCGCCGCCCCTGCTGCAGAGAAGAAAAAGTAATAATTTCCTCCATAATTCTGTTTGAAAACACCGTTGCCGATGCATTGAACCATTGTCCGCCGGGGACGGTTTTTCTTGCTTCGGTTTCCGGCGGGGCGGATTCTACCGCCATGCTGGCTGCCCTTGCCGCGCTCAAAGAGCGCGCTCGCCCGGAAGCGGCTATCAATCTTCGTTGTATTCATGTTGAACATGGAATTCGGCCTGCGGCGGAAAGCCGGGGCGATGCCGAATTTGTCCGCTCCCTTTGCAAAAAACTCCATGTACCCTGCCGCATCATTTCCATAAAGCCGGGAGCAATAGCCGCCGCCGCAAAGAAGCGGGGTATTGGCATTGAAGCTGCGGCGCGGCTGTACCGGCGAAGAGCCTGGCTCCATGAGCTTCGCCGCATAGGCGCTGTGCCGGCGGCTATTTTGGTTGCCCACACTGCGGACGATATGCTGGAGACAGCGCTGATGCGCATTCTGCGCGGGGTGGGGCCGTCTGGCCTTGCCGCCATGCCTGCGCGCAGAGGCCATATCCTGCGGCCTCTCCTGACCCTGAGCCGTTCCGATGTGATTCGTTATCTTACCGAAAAAAATATTTCCTGGCGTGAAGACGCCACCAATACCGACACGCAATTCCTCCGTAACCGAATTCGGCATTGCCTTATCCCCCAGCTCAGCGAACATTTTCCCCAGTGGCGGGGCGGTATTGCCGCAATGGCAGAAACCCAATCACTTGCCGCCGATTTTATTCGGGATGAAGCGATCAACCGTGTTAAGTGGGAAAACAACAATCCCCAGTCCCCAGTCCCCAGTCCCCAGTCCCTATATACAGATGCGAGTAGTTTTTTTGCGCAGGCTCCCATTATTCGTGAAGAGGCGCTATTCCAGGGCATTAACTTGCTGGGGTGTTCCGGTAACATAAAACGAAAAAACATCCGCAAATTCTCCCAGGGCACCATTAACGCCATCGACCTCGGCCCCATCCGATTAAGGAAAGATTCCCAACAAATCACCCTATCGCTCGTCCCCTCTCATTTCTCATTTCTCATTTCTCATTCTTCCGAAACCGGGTTTTCGCGGTTGATCAAAGCCCCCGGTTCATATACCCTTAATAGACTGGGCATAAAAATAAGCGAATGTCCGGCGAATCTGAATGATGGTGATGCGTTTTTGGCTGTGTTGCCGTTGGTTTTGCGGCCCTGTTATACAGACGATGCCATTCGGCGGCAGAATAGGAAGATCACCCCCCGCGATTTGCAATGTTCGGGACGTGTTTTTGCCGCGGTGGATAGACTGGGGGTTGCCGCTTTTATTGGTTTTGACGGATTGCTGCAATGCAGGGATAAGGCGACCTTGTCGGCGGCCGAACAATATTATGTGGTTCATATAGAAAACAGGAGTTCAAATGTTAAATGATCAAAATGATAAACAGCCTTTGCCGCCCCGTTCCCCTTTGTCAAATGGCCGGCCCAATGGTGTAACGCTGCTGTTTTTTCTGGCAATGGCGCTGCTGTTTTTTGGATTTCTTTTTCGTGGAAATAATACCAGCATACGGGAAATACGGTATTCGGATTTTGTCAATTATCTTGAACAGAATCAAATTGATTCAGTTACCATTAACGATAATAACACGGTAGATATTATTTTAAGAGGCCAGTCCCAGCAGGAGCCTGTCCAGTTACGAACCCGTATTCCGTATCAGGATCCCGGTCTTCTTTCCGCGCTCAGGGAAAAAAATGTGAATGTTTCCGGCGCCGCGTCACGCCTTAGTCCCTGGCGTATCGTGATTGATTTTTTGCCCTGGATTATTGGTTTTAGTATTATCTTTTTTATGTTCAGAAATATGCCGGGCGGGGGAAACAGGGTTTTCCAGTTTGGCAAGAGCCGGGCAAAGCGCTATCAGGATGAAGGGAAAAAAGTAAGTTTTACCGATGTGGCTGGCCAGAAGGATGCCAAGTACGAACTTGAAGAAGTAGTAGCCTTTTTGAAAAATCCCCAGAAGTTTACCAAGATGGGAGCGCGGATTCCCAAGGGCGTATTGCTGGTAGGAATGCCCGGTACCGGTAAAACATTAATGGCCCGTTCCGTTGCCGGAGAAGCGGGCGTTGCTTTTTTTCATATGTCCGGTTCCGATTTTGTCGAGATGTTTGTCGGGGTAGGAGCAAGCCGGGTTCGCGATCTGTTTGAACAGGGCAGACGCAGCGCCCCCTGCATTATTTTTATTGATGAACTGGATGCCGTGGGCCGTACCAGAGGCGCAGGTTATGGCGGCGGCCATGACGAGCGTGAGCAAACATTGAATCAATTGTTAGTTGAAATGGACGGCTTTGATTCAAAGGACGGAGTCATCATTCTTGCCGCCACAAACCGTCCCGATGTACTGGATCCGGCTTTGCTGCGTCCGGGCCGTTTTGACCGGCAGGTAGTAGTGGCCATGCCGGACATAAAAGAGCGTGAAGCGATTTTGCAAATTCACTCGGCAAAAATACCCATGAGCAAAGAAACCGATCTTACCCGCATTGCGCGGGCAACGCCGGGAATGAGCGGCGCCGATATTGCCAATCTGGTAAACGAAGCGGCGCTCTTTGCCGCCCGCAAGGACAAGCCGGAAGTGGAAATGCACGATTTTGAGGAAGCGCGTGACAAGATTTTGATGGGTGTTGCCCGTAAAACGCTGGTGGTGTCGGACAAAGAGCGCCGCATGACGGCAGTTCACGAGGCAGGCCATGCGCTCTTGCACTATTTCCTGAAAAACGCCGACCCCCTACACAAAGTAACGATTATTCCCCACGGGCGGGCATTGGGCATGGCCCTGTCTCTGCCGGAAGAAGATTCGTACAGCCGCACCCGCGGGTGGATAGAAGACCGCATTGCCATTTGCTATGGCGGCTGGCTTGCAGAAAAATCCTTTTATGGCGAAACCACCACGGGCGCCAAACAGGACATTCAGCAGGCAACGGACATGGCCCGCAAAATGGTTTGCGAATGGGGCATGGCGGAAGAACTGGGGCCAATAGCCTACGGTCAGGAAGAAGAGCCTATCTTTTTGGGCAAGGAAATTGCCCGCCATAAAGACTATTCCGAGGAAACCGCCCGCCGTATTGACAATGCCGTCAGGGAAATTCTTGACCGCACACGGGCTCAGGCGGAACGCATCATTAAAGAACAACGTAACGGCCTGGAAGCCCTTGCCGATGCCCTATTGAACCGTGAAACCCTTGTCGATGAAGAAGTCCGCAGTATACTGGGAATTGGAAGCCAGGGATCATAGAAATTCCCGCTTGTTACTTTCATTTGAAACTGATACAATACTCCCAATGATTGAAAAATCCGCCATGAGTAGACAGATTCCCCCCTTGGTATCGGGTATCGGGTATCGGGTATCGGGTATCGGGTATCGGGTATCGGGTATCGGGTATCGGGCTCAATTATATCATAGATACCTATATCACCGTGTCTACTACACATCTGTAAAAAATCGTAACAAAACCCTAATTTCCCATAAATATTCCCAAAGTAAGGAGTGTTCAAAATGAACAAAAAGCAATCATTGTGGCAGATACTTGCCATAATCGTCACCATCGGATATGCCGTAGTCGCGTGCGACAGCGGTACCAGTCCCGCCACCACCGCCTGTACGCACGTATGGAACAACTATGCGCAAACAACCGCACCGGACTGTGAAACAGACGGCATAGAAACCAGAACCTGCGTACTCTGCGGCATAACCGACCTGGTTACACAGCCGGGCGAACCTGCGCTTGGTCACGACTGGCTGCAAACGAGCGGCGAAGAACCGGATTGTGAAAATGACGGCCATGGTAACCGAACCTGCCAGCGCGCAGACTGCGGCGAAGAAGAAGCGGGCATTTTCGATGCGCTGGGACACGACCTGGATTGGGAAGCAACTACCCCCGCAACCTGTTCGGATGAGGGCGAAGAAACCGGAACGTGCCAACGCGTAGGCTGTACGCATAGCGAGACCAGTCCCCTGCCCATTGATCCCGACGAGCACAACTGGGGCGGTTATGTGCAAACCACCGAACCCACCTGCGAAGATGCGGGTATCGAAACCAGAGAATGTACACTCTGCGGAGATATTGATACAGAAACACAGCCGGGCGAGCCCGCGCTTGGGCACGATTTTATTGATGACTGGACAGTCACCACAGCGGCCACCGCCTCAGCGGCAGGCGAAGAAACCGAATACTGCCAGAGAGCCGGCTGTTCCCATTTTGCAACCCGCGCTATCTACATTATTATTATGCAAGACGATGGCAACGGCACCGCAGAGGCCAGCCCCGCTGCCGCCGCCTTTGGTATAGAGGTAACCATAACCGCAACGCCAGATCAGCACTATATCTTTGAGGAATGGCAGGTGATTTCCGGCGGCGTGACGCTTTCCAGCACCGCCGCCGATGTAGCGACCTTTACCATGCCGGCCAATGCAGTAACCATCAGAGCAACATTTGAAGAATTGTTAATCGATGTGCTGGTTACGAATTATACCAAAGAATATAACCGTACATCGCAAGGCGCCACGGTAGTGTATGACGGCGAATTCAATGTGGGCAATGCCGGAGCGCTTACGGTGACGTATGTAAATGCGACCTATAGCGATACCATACCGCCGACCAATGCCGGCACCTACGACATCATGGCAACCACGGCGGGCGGTTCAGTGTATTTTGCCATAACCGTACCGGTCAGGGTTGGTACGCTGACCATCAGTCCCAAGCCACTAACCTGGATCGGCGGTATTGTGGAAGACAAAACCTACGACCGCACAAAAGATGCCGAAGTGGAAACCGAACCGGCATTGAACGGCGTTATTGCCGGCGATGACGTGACCGTCACCCTCGGCACGGCGGAGTTTGCCGACTTCGATGCAGGTACCAGCGTGAACGTAACCGCAAGCGGCTACGGCGTTACCGGTGACGATGCGGCGAACTACACCGCGCCATCGGGACAACCGCCCTTTGCAAATGCGGCTATTAATAGAAAGACGTTGACTTGGGCAACCAACGGCGTTGTTGCCGATAAACCCTACGACAGCAATGCCACCGCGACCGTTACCACCCAGCCGACATTGGGCGGCCTTATACCCCTTGATATAGTGACGGTCACCGCCGGCACCGTAACCTTTGACAGCGTGAACGCGGCGCCCAGCATCGGCGTGACGGCCACGGGCTACGGCATTAACGGCCTGCGGGCAGCGAACTATAACGCGCCCACTGCCCAGCCGACATTCGCTAATGCGGCCATTACCCGACTTGCCGGCGCAACACTTGCCGCTCCAACC
>Ga0123356_10001175_pt1 | contig 28988 bp, 51 predicted proteins | sample TergutEmb28metaG_2_FD_92546 | JGI IMG/M metagenome (GOLD analysis project Ga0123356, IMG submission 92546) | Embiratermes neotenicus P3 segment gut microbial communities from Petit-Saut dam, French Guiana - Emb289 P3 | ecosystem: Host-associated > Arthropoda: Insects > Digestive system > Gut ...
CAATAACAGTTTTGACGCAGGGTTAGACTTCCGAAATGGAATAATACGAGACGAATTAAACACCAACAAAACCGACACAGGAAACACAAATATATTATCCCGTGACTTTCATCTCTCAGACGATGAAAAACTAAGCGGATACCTCAACCCCCAAAGCCCAATGTACGAACCACTACTACTAAGCATACCCTCAAGCTTCAGCCGAGTAAACTTTTTAACTAACATGACCGCAATGGGAGCACATAAACGATGTTTAGAATTAAAAATTCAGATCAGAATGTTAACCCATTACACCAATGACCCGCTACGTAAAGCTAGAATTTGGGATTTTTATTATACATTTTGTGCCCGTATGAATGACGCTGTCGGCGGTTTCAAAACTAAAGCGTTATGTCGTGATGTCCGCGAAATAAACATTAACGATGGCTCACAGAATAAAGCGAAAAAGAAAGGTTTTTTAGCAACATTATTTGGTGGTAGTTAAATTGGTTAGTGCATTTCAAAACTTAATTCTAGTAGACCCCATTGTACCTCCTTTCATGTTATTTATAGGATTGATTATAGGGTTTACTTTTGTTATTATTGGCTGGATGCTTTCGCCGCAGGCGAGAACATTCATTTTAGCAAAGTTGTTCAAGTCTCCCATTGTGCAGATTTTTGACCCGTCAGGCCGGATTAGTTTTAAGCGTCTTGAGAAGTCACAGAAGGAGGGGCAGTTTGTTGTAGCTGGAGCCAAAAAACTTGATGACACACAAATGTTCATAAGGCCATATGTCAGCGATGCTCCTTTTCATAAGAATTACTATACAGATGATGGTACTCCCATGTTTCATGCGCTAGACGGTAAGTCAGTATTAGCTACCCCTGCATATGCATTAGCAATTCATTGTGTGGAAAATAGATCTAATTTAACACCTGAACTTGAAGAATGGGCAAAGAAACAGAACATAACCATAATGGAAGAAGAAATTCAACCTGTAATGGTAAAAGACACTCAAGGTAACAATGTACAATATAGTATAACAGATAAAGACGGTAATAAAATACCTCAGTATCAAAAGGTTAAAGTTCCCAAAGTTCACAGCCTGCACACGATAGACCCGCAACAATTCAAACTATACTTTAACGAGTGGTATGACAGCACAGAGTTAACTAACTCTATCCAAGATGCTTATAATGCTGGTTATGCGGCTGGGGTTGGGTTCCGTTCAGATAATCCGGCTAATGCTAAAGGCGGCTCAAAGCTTATGATGTGGCTGTTAATTGGCGGGATGGTTGCCGGAATAGCTATATTAGCAATAGTATACCTCATGAGTGGAGGTTAGTTAACTCGTGGATATATCTTCCTTACTTCTTTTTGTTTTAAGTATACTGTTTAGTTTTGTATTCTTCTTTGTGTCTCTATATGAGGGTTTTTTGTCGGGTAAAAGGCAGAGTCCGCTTAGGGCAATTATTCTTTGTGGGTTCTCGTTGTTGTTTAGTTTTGTTGCGATGACTATGGTTTTGACTTTTGAGTCTCCTTTTGCTGTGCCTTTTTATTATTGTTTATGGGGTCTTGTAATTATTACAATAGTTATAATAATAGTAAATGCTATATCTTCTATAATGCTTATAGAGGTCGAAGGAAATGATAGTGACTATCAAAGAAGAAATAGAGTTGATTAATTATGCCGAGACCTAAAGGTGCTAAAAACAAACCTAAAACTTTAGATGCTAAATATGTTAGTCCTACTGAAGGAACAGATTTACCTAATTTATCTGTAGAAGATATAGAAGCTATAGCGACTGTTCCAACTATTGACGAGGATGATGTTACTTATATGTCTACTATTCCAGATGTTAACAATATTGTAGTCAATACCCCTACCCTAAATGCTCCACAAATACCTACTCATTATGTAGAACCATCCATAACTAAAATTATACCTACACATGATAATGGAACCACTCCAGTATTACCAATAAGTGTAGAACATTTAGCAACACAGCAATTAAAAGAAAATCCACCGGCATATTATCAGCCACAACAGAGTCAAGAGATGAAAGATTTAGTCACAGCCCTAAAAGATTTTGTTCTCGTTATGACCGAAGCAAACAAGAATAAGTCTGATAACATAATATATGTTAAAGAACCCAAACAAGAACCAATACAACCTGCAGTTATTAAACCTGAAGTAAAACAAACTCTCCCCCCGCAACCTGTGATTTCTGAGCCGCGAAAATTAACAGTAGCACAAGCTACCGCATTGTATAACGCTGAGATGAAGAAGCTTAATCCGCAACAGCAGAAACAGAATCAAAAAGTTAAACCTGAGAAACAAGTTAAGGTTAATCCTGTTACTGGTGAGCCTGAAGGAATGAGTTTAAAAACTACTGTTATATGTTGTGTTGGTAGTGTTATAGGAGCAGTTATATTAGGGATAACTATATTATCTGTGTTATAAGTGATTTAGTATGGTAAATTTGAAATCTAAAAAGACTATTTTAGTTTTGTGTACCGTATTGTTTGTTGCTACTTTTGCAACTGTAATGGCGGCTGGCACAACTATAAACTTTGCAACTTCCGACCCCGTCAAATTCAATCCTAAACCTGTTGACCCTGTGACAGATTATGAGGGTTCAAAGGTTGCTGTGTCTGCAAGTGAAATTGATTACGGTGAATATGTTAAACTCACTGCTGTTATTACGCCTAAACTTAAAGATGTCACTGTGATGTTTTACGATCAAGATGATGCTGTGGTAGGTTCTGCTGTTACCAATGATCAAGGTGTTGCTACGCTGAAAGTGAAGAATACGAATGTGTCTGATGAAGTGGTTACTTTTAATTTCTATGGCCGCGCGGTTATTCAAACTATAAATCCTGAAAGTTAGTAGTTAGTTTAAGTTTCCCTTAAGGGAAACTTTTTTATTTTTCTTGTTATTTGTTTATTCTATATCACTGTTACATATCCATCATAATAAGGATAAGGTTTAATTGAGGTGATATAATTGGCGAGATATTTGAAACGTGGTGACCGTGTTAGGGTATCCGATGTAGATACTAGAGGTGACGGTGTTGTGGTGGGTAAGAGTAAAACTTGGCATGGTTCAGCTAGTGATCGTGAGCAACATTTTTCTTGGACTTATAAAGTTAGAACTAAAAATGGTAAAACATCTCATCATGGCGCAAGTGTGTTATCAAGGAGACGATAACCATTATTCATTTTTTTTTAGTAATATTTATATATCATACTATTATAAGTAGTCTATAGGTTAACATTATGTTTGGAACAGAAATAAAATGTCAACAATGCGGAGCACCCCTAAAATTCACAGAGGACAGAATAATAGCAAAATGCGGTTACTGTAATTTCTATAGTACCAAATATCAAAACGTTCCAGAAAAAGACATCTTAGACCTATACCAAATCACAGGTTCAAGTGGAGAAGAATTTAAAGAATCTAATCCTACTAAAGTTTTAGTTAGTGTTTTTATTTCTGTATGGATTATAGTAACTATTACAGCTATAGCATTAAGTAGTTTCTATCAAATGGAGTTAACTAAATATTTAGTTGGAGCCACGGTTGGTTGTGGTCTTTTAGTTAGCTGGTTTATTCATGGTAGAATAAGTGAGATATATTTAGGAAGAACTTTAGACAGTTATTAATTGTTCCAATATCTTTTTTTATTTGACTACTTATAATATTATGATTTACTATGAACTATAAAATATCTAAATATAAAACGATAACAATATTATCATTATGTCTTTTAGCATCATGTCTCATAAACTCAGCAACACTATTCTACACTTCAGCCCAAACAAGCGACAAATCAATTCATGTTATAACTGAAAATCAAGCTACAGATAATTTGAATTGGGCATCATTAATTATACCTCCCACTCGTTATGGCAGATCATTTAATTTTATAGGAGATAATAGTTTTCTTAATTCAGTCACGGTAAATATAGGATGTACAAACAATGGAGGCCAAGACTATCTACAGGCATTTCTGTATAATTCTAACAATGGTCTACCAACAGGAACGGCTTTATTATCATCTGATAAAATTACAATTGCGAGTTTAGTTTCATCTCCTTATCCTTATACTGCTCAAGAGGTAACTTTTGAATTTAGTAATAATTTTTTGCTGACACAGGGTGTTGTATATTGTATCGCCATTAGACCCGCTAATGATAATTATCCTGATTCTACAGATAATGTTGCAATACAAACTACAACTAATGCTGATGGTCAGCATATTTATGGAACTTATGTTCCTTCAAGTTCTTCGTGGAGTGTTACGGGAACTCCTTTAATATTTTCTTTAACAGGTTTTTTAACAACACAATTAACAGTTACTTATAATTCTAATACTCCAAGTGATATTGTAAACTTTAGCGGTACAGTCCCAATAGACAATAACAAATATACTGACGGCCAAAACGTTATGGTATCTCTTAATACTGGTAATTTAGCCGCTGATAATTATTATGTTATCGGCTGGGCGAGAACTTATAATGCGGTTGTCCCCGATTTTGTGTTTGACACTTCGGCTTTGCCTGTTAGGATTGTTCCTTCTTCTTTTAGTATAGGAGGTGACAGTGTAACACTATATGCAGTGTGGAGTCCAGTTAATATAACGGTTGAATTTGGGACATTGATATTTAGACAATATGAATTAGAGGGAGGGACTATAAACTATGATCTTAATATGCCTTATATGTTTGAAGTTAATTCCACGGTGACGTTTAGTGTTGCTGGATTGTCAGCTAATTATAGTTTTATGGGGTGGTTACAAAATGGAACTATGATTAGTAGTTCTCAGAGTTATAATTATATAGTTCAGGATACCGACACTTATGTTATTACAGCTATTTTTTATGACCCTGTGGCTAAGATGGGTTTAGTTATTGATGATTTGGATTATGCTTTAGTGCTGGCTGTTATGGGAATAGTTATAGCTGTGGTTTTGTTTGCTGTACTTTGGACGTGCCGTAGATCTGAAAGGGGGGATGATGAATGAGAGAAAAAAGACACAAAAGACGGGAACATAATTACCGTGAACCTACTGTTGAACGGTTTAGTGTTGAGCATAATGATGCTAACTTGAGTAAGATTCAACGTTATACCGCAGAATTGATTAGAAAAGCATAACATAACACTTATATATAATAGTGATTATAGTGTTATGTAGTGAGATAGTATAGGTTGATATGTGTTCAATCTTCCTATTGAGTAGCTTAAGATCTATATTATCTCACTAAACTTTCTTTAAATTATTATTACTACAATTTTCCATATTTTCTACATCTCCACCAACTAGTTACATAAACAAAAATACTTGTACCAATATAACAAGCCCCAACAAAAGCCAAAATAAAAACAACCACATCAAAAAAACTATCAATCACTAAATAATCCCATAAAAATAATGAATACTATACATATGATTAGTAATGGATAATCAAAAAAACCTTGATTAATTCCATTAATACATAATAATATTAATCCGATACTCATTGCAATAAACATTACTGATGTACATAACTGTCCAACTGTGAATGGTAATATAATTTTTTTCATTGTTGGTCAATCCGTTGTTGTGGTTTTTTTTTGCACCTGCTACTGTTATATGCTTGGTCACAGTCCAAGTTTATCAGTCTGCAATAGTCTGTGGTTGACCATGTGCCGAATTTTATTTGCTGGTAGTATTCGCATTTTTTACACCCCATCATTTTTAAACCTCATCAAATTATTATCACTTATATATATAAGTCTTCTTAGTAATATTTATTTATAAGTTAAACGTTAACAGTAAACGTAAACATAAAATCATAAACCAATTGAGGTAAATGAAATATGAGTATACTTAGAAAATATGCGAACAATGAAGGAAAAACAATTTGGGTTGGAGTAAAAACCTGCAGTGTAGGAGATGTTCTTGCAGTTATCGGGATGCCTACACTCGAACAGGCTTTTAAGGGTGATGAAAAACAATCTATCTGTATGGGTGTTAAAAATGAAACAAAAGGAGTAGCTATGAAACTAAGACTATCACCCACAGCAGTTAATGGACTTATTGAAAAACTCACAGATGACCCGATGAACTGGTTAGCTAAAAAAATAAAGATTGTTGGAATAAAAGAATATGACAGCACCAAATCAGGATTCATATACGAAGCAGTCTAATATTACATATCTACGAATCCAAAATAAACTTATTTTTTTATTATTTATTTAGGTGTTATAATTGTCATATCCTATTGTTTGTCCACCAATTATTATACCACCATCTAACGATAAATCTAAAGGTGGTACTCCATCCACTATAGATATAATCTTATCAATAATATTTCTAAGTATAGTTATTGTTTTAGGAGTCTATATTATAATTAAATTTAATTCTATGTTAAATGTTAACCTTACTAATTTATATTATAGATTATTATACTACTTACAATTAGTCACTGTCATAACCGGCTAGCATCCGTGATAATATTAGAACTACAGACTATAACTAACTTGCTAATAGTTATAGGTTCTAAGCTTGACTGATGGTGATTAATCTTGACATAACCAATACAGATGGAGTCGCGTTCTATCTTGGTATAGTCGAGTAAATATAAAAATCCAAGTTGATCACTTGGTCTGTTATGACGGTAGGCCGTCACTAACACTTATATATCTTAGTACTTAACTTATGTTGGGTCTAATCAATGGTTAATACTCAGCCGTCAGAATTCATAAAGTTTTGTTCATACTTACCCAAAGATAAAAAAGTTATCTATATTCCAATTCAAGAAAATAATAAAAGACCAGATGTAGCTAAAGGAGAATCTTGGAAAGACCCCAAATATCACCTGACCCAAGAACAAGCCTTAGCCCGCCTATGTCAAGGAAACAACGTTGGAGTCGTAGCTAATGACTGGCTGTGTATTTTTGATTTGGACAACCCCGACAAATATACATTCCCCAAACAAACCCTCACCATAAAAACCCGCAACGGAAGACTACATAAATACTTCATTAACGACGGCTCAGTCACTAACAGTGTAGGAAAAAACAAACTAACAGAATGTGGAGAAGTCCGCGCAGATTGGCAATATGTAGTAAGCGCAGGCTCCTACATACCAGCAGATAACGAAAAAGGAGACGGAATATACAAAGTACTTTTCGACCACGAATTAGCCACCCTAAGCGCCATAGAAATTCCAGAAGACTTCATCTCAACCAGCCACCAACCCGTGATTTCTAACCCAGAAATATTCACAGTTGAATATAGAGAGACCAATAAGTATGGTTGGACTATTGATGAAATTAGACAGCGTGATCAGAAGCTTGATGAATTATTAGCTGGAGGCTTAGCTGGCCACAGTTCACAGAGTGAAGCTGATATGGCAATACTAACTAAGCTTTTGTTTTGGGGATTTAGTGAGGGGGAAAGTGTTGCATTAGTTCGTAAGTTTTGCGATAGACCAAAACTACAGCGAGAAGATTACATCACTAGTACACTTGGAAATATAACACGTGTACCCGATATAGGAGAAAGAGTAAATGTTAACAAGTGGCATCCTTTAACAGGATATGGTTTTAAGGTTATTTATGGCGATAAGGTTGATTATCTCAAGAAGCCGGAACAGGATGACAACGACAAAATAAACCGTGTACAAATAGCGGAACAAATCCAAGAAACACATAACTTTGCATATGATCAGAAAGCCCAAACATTATATGTATATGACTCCACACAAGGAATATATACAATATATAGCGATGACGTAATATTAGAAGCCACAAGAAACATTCTACTGGAACAATTTGACTCATCACACCTCACAACCATAACTGACACAATAAAAGCCGACAGTCCAAAAGTTGAAATGAATAAACTAAACCCAGAACTATTAGCAGTAAAAAACGGAATACTCAACGTCTTAACTAAAGAGTTAACACCTTTTACTCCAGAAATATATATCACCAATAAACTTGACGTAGAATATAAACCCGAAGTAATCCCAAATAATTTCAAAACATTTCTAACCCAAGTACTTCCAGACCCTAAACAACAACATCAACTCCAGCAATTACTAGGACATATACTATACAAACGAGTACTAACAGAAACAGCTCTTATACTTCATGGTTCAGGTCAGAACGGAAAAAGCATACTACTGCAAGTAATAACAATACTGCTCGGAGCAGAAAACATAACAGCCTACACAATGCAAGACATATGCTCAGACCCATTTATACGATATGAACTAAAAGATAAACTCGCAAATATCTTTAGCGACCTGCCCGAAAAGGCTTTAGAAAATACAGGTATAATGAAAGCTATAATATCTGGAGATGTAATAGAAGGAAAAAAGAAACACATACAAAAAACAATTCCCGTTCAACCCTTCCTAAAATTTATCTATAGTACAAACGCATTACCCATACCCGAATCAAATGAAGAATCAAGAGCATGGTTTAGACGCTTTTTTATACTGGACTTCAAGCAAGTTTTTGAAGACAATAAAGCTAAACCGCGAGAACAATTGATAAACGAAATGACCACACCTCAAGAACTCACAGGTATACTAAACTGGTTACTTGAAGGTTTAATATATCTTCATGCTAATCCAACTGAAATTGGAAACACAGACGTAAAACTGCTACGCAAAAACTACAGGCAACATAGCTCAACAGTACTGTCTTTTATAGACACACAAATCATAGTTACAAATGACGATGAAGACTTTATAGAAAAAGATGATCTTTTCAAGGCTTACCTTAAACATTGTGCTGATTTAGAAAAGGGAGCTAAAAGTAAAAAAGAATTCTACTCTGACATAGAAAAATATTGCCCCCAAGCCGACTTTGGACGCAACCAAAAACTAGAATATCGTCCTTACGGATATATCTATATTAGAGTTTGCAACTGGTGCTCACTCTGGACACAACCAAACAACAAATTCACATGTAAAGACTGCCCACACCTAAAACAAAAATCATCCACAGAACCCACAGAACCCAAACTTTTAGAATTACTGACACCAAAAAAACAAAGTGTATACACCTTTTCTAATTCTGGAGCTAATACCTGTGAAAACTTGGGTTCTGTGGGTTCTCCAGTGGAAATAGAGGTTGACAAATGTAAAGAAACTAAAACAGAATCTCCCCCACAACCTGTGGAATCTAATCCAGTAGTGCGCAAGATGGACGTGTATAAGCATGATGAACATATGGCTGGTAAACGTAAGTGTGGTAAGTGTTTAAATTATCAGTCTAAACATTGTTATGGGGTAGATATTGAGAGTGATTATAGTGAAACTTCTAATATGGCATGTAGTAGTTTTGCCGCTAAGGTATGGATAGTTCAACCTGTGTATTCTCAGGAAATTTGTACTGCTACATCTACTCGTGTTTGTGATTTACCTGTGTCGTTTATTTTGACTGACCCTAAAAAGTATAAGCATAAGGTTTGTTTGGATTGTTTACGGATGATGCAGGAAAAGTTACCTAGTCATGATTTCAAGATGGATAATGGAGGGTGATTTTAATGTATGAATTTTTCTATACTCCTTTGACTGTGGCTTGTAGGTGTGATCAGTGCAGGGATGGTGTTGCTAAATTTAGGGTTGAGCCTCCACAGTGTTCTAGGTTGGTTTTGTGTGAGGTTTGTTTTGAGCGGTTGAGGCGTAATTTTGGGGGGTCTGAGTTTATACTCAAAAAGTAAAGCTTATATATCTAAGTGTATATAGTAGTGTATAGGTTAAAATGTCATGTCAACAAAAATATATGTAGAAATAGAAGTACCAACAACTCATGATCTATACGCTGATGTTATAATGTCAGCGGTTGTAGAAAAAATAGAAAACTTAACACGGGTCTGTAAAGTCACGGCAGGTTATTAAAATGACTAAACAGGTTAAATCTGTAAAAGAACTTATAGAATTAATCCCTGAAAATGGAGCAGTTCATCTTAAGAACCAGATGTGGGAGCAAAAATGGGATGAATCAAAAATTCAAGCCATAGGAAAAATCAATGACCGCTTAGAATTCTTTGAAGTTATAGACGGCAACGTTTATCAAACTGTGTATATTTGGGATTTTAAGAATTTTCCTAAAGAACAAACCGAATATTTTGACGATGAACAATTCCCTATAACAATAACCAAAATTGTTGAAGGAGTTTTTATTTAATGACAGTAAATAGTAATACATTACCTAAAGTTTTTCAATGTACTAAATGTTACCATCCACATAACCAATCTGATTTTATGGTATCATTTTATATCATATCAGTTAAAACCCGCCGTAATGGACGGGTTAAGCGTGACCCGTTAAGGTTCCAAATTAAAACAGAATGTATATGTAAAGAATGTGGAAATGACACTTTTGAGGAGTTTAAAATCTAAATTCAGATTTATATATTTTTGACCTTGAGATGTGCCGCAATGACCAATATAAATGATATTAAAATAGAAAAAATTAAACATGTAATATTTAAACTATCTACTGATAATATACAAGTAATTAATAATAGTATGGATATTACTACTAAAATAATAAGTAATAATAAGTTAACAACTAATGCTTTAGTTGAAATAATTGAAATAGTGTATGGAGAAAAGGTAGGGGTAGAATAAGTATTGCAAACTCTATCTCCAATAGAATTTAAATTGACTTTAGATGATGATAAAAATAAAATGGTTTTAGTTTTATGGAAAAATGATAAAATAACACCACAACAACCCGTAGTAATTAAAATCTTTTATCCTCGTTATTCTACTGTGCGTTTGGTTCGTGATGTTTTTACTTTTGGTTCATGTCACATCAAGTTCGGAATACAGGAATGTAAATTATCTATGGGTGGTAAAGTAGAATCTGTGGGTTCTGTGTGCTGGCTTTGGGAAACCTATAACGGGAGAACATCATAATGTTAACAGTTTGCGCTAATTGTAAATATGAAAACTTGATTCCCATAACCAGCGGTGACTTTACTAATAATTGCGGTTTTTGCAAAATATTAGTTGATGATAAGTCTGGTGAGTGTTATCGTTCAGGATGGGAAACTAAACTTAATCTATATAGATTATATAAACAGAATTTAGTTACTACAAAAATTTGGTTGAGGACTGAGAGTAGTATATGTCTTATTGTAGAATAAGTATAAGAACAGCTAAACTTGAATTCAAGTTTTATCAGCTTAGGAAAATTAAAGAGAAGAATCAATATAATTTTTTGTACCCAATGTATTATCATTATATTGATCATAAAGGTTATGATTTTTTAGAAGTTAAAGATTTAGATAATCAAATAGAAAAACTTTTTGATATACCATATAATATGGATAACTTGAAAGATTTACTATTCAAGAGATGTAATATATGTTATCCATATTCCGCTGATAGACCGTGGATTAAATGTAGTGATTGTATTATTCATAAGTTATCTGTAGTTATAGAGAGGTTTGATTAATGGTTAAAAAGATAAGTAATTGTGCTTCTGGACTGTATTGGAGAATTGGAATTAAAAATCCTGAAGTTAAAAAACATGATCTGCCTAAACATCTTAAAAATAAACCGTCAAATAAACAGCTTAAAAAACGTCAGAGATTAAAATCAATACCTAAAAAACGGAGATGTAAATAATGTCTAATTATTATCAGCGTCATAAAGAAGAGATTAGAGAATATAAAAAAATATATAATCAAGAGGTAAAGGACGGTGTAAGAGTTCCCATAAAACGATATATTAGAAAAAAGAAGAAATGGAGATAACAACCAAACACTTATATATCTTAATGTTATAAGTAGTATATAGGTTAAAATCATGTAACAACAAATAACTCAAACAGAAACAAAATATAGCCAAGCACAAAACTATCTCCCAAAAGAATTAGCTCCATACGCCTCAGAAATAATTGACATAATATCTAAAGTTATGAAGATGAAAACAAAAGACGTTTGGACAATGTATTATTTCAGTGCCGCACAACGAAACAAAGCTAAAGTTATCACCACAGAATACTTAATGTGGGCTGAAGTAGCTCAGCAATGCGCCGAAATATTAGAAGAACGGGGACAAACACCCCCACAATAAATAGAGGTAAATAACAATGTCAGAATTTAAAACACAAGAAGAACTTAACAATAGTGTTCTTGATCTTTTATGTATACTTAAAAAGATTAGATTTGTATCACAAATAGAAAAATATCTTCCACAATTCAAACTGATCAGTTGCGGGAAATACAACGCAAATAAAACCCCGTCATATGATCATAAAATAGCTCAAAAATCTATTCTTACAGCATATGGAAATTATAGAATAAGCGAAAAACTACTAAGCGGAAGTAGTATAATAATGTTCAAAGCTTATAAAAATGACATAAAACTCGAAATAATATTTCAAAAAATAGAGGTCTAATATAATATGAATTTAAGAGTTAGTTTAATTTCAGATACAAATCACCCAAATGTAGCCTTGCAAAAAATATCAAGATGGTACAGAGACCGAGGTTATACAGTAGGATTAAATTTAGACAATCCAGACATTGTTTATATTTCAGTTTTGTTTAGCTGGAATAAACAAAAAATGCTTAACCTAAAACATGAATTAGAAGACAAGGGCATACAAGTTAATATTGGCGGTTCAGGTTATGAGCTTAGTTCCAAGTTAGAGGACAGGTTTGCTATTCAATATCCAGACTATGAATTATACAATAATCTTGATTATGATTTTGGGTTTATAACTCGCGGCTGTATCCGGTCATGTAAATTCTGTATAGTACCAATAACAGAAGGCAAAATAAGATATGAAGGAATGTACTGGATAACTAAACCAAAAGTAGTACTATATGATAACAATTTATTATCACATCCCGAACATCTAAAAATTTTACAGGAATTAAAAGATAGAAAACTTAAAGTATGTTTCAATCAAGGATTAGATATAAGATTATTATCTATAGATAATATAAAGTTGTTAAGTCAGATAAAATATTATGATCTTAAATTCAGTAAACGTAGATTATATTTTGCTTATGATACTGATACTGCTGATTCAGAGTTTTTTGTAAGGTCTGGAATAAAACTACTTAATGACGGTGGGATAAAGAGCCAGCATTTAATGTTTTATGTTTTATACGGTTTTGAGGATGACCCTGATTTAGCTTTTGAGAGTTTATATAAACATTATAGTATTCTTAAAGATTTGGGAGTAAAATGTTATCCAATGAATTTTAGGAAAGGAGATAAAACTTTTAGTAAATGTCATAAATTCACTCGTTATGTTATTAGAGGATATGAGCGTTTTATGAGTTTTGAAACATATTTAAGAGGTATAAAAAAATGAATGAACTACAAAAAGAAAATAGAGATCTAATAATAGAAAAAGTATGCATGAACACATGTACAAAACAATCCCCATGCCCTAACCAATGCGAATGGAAAAAAACCATAATGAAACTACAAGGAGTAAACTAATATTGTGTTATATTATATCAAAATATAATAATGATAATAGAAGATTTACTTTTATTGGTCATATAGGAACCATAGAACAAATTAAAAAAGACCTAAAACTCATGATAAGATACATAATGGTTCAACATTACTTAGAAAGACTTGAAAAACTAGACGGGTATCTATGATGAACACAAACGAATTCATAAAACTTTGTCTGGACACACAAACCTACACTGTGAACCCTGAGTACGGGTTTATTATATCAAAAAGGGTAGGTAAATTGAAATACAAACATAATAATGATTACATGGAAGTCCACCTAAGCTATAAAGGAACTAAAAAGATCTGCAAAGTTCACAGAATAATATGGATAGCCGTAAACGGAATACCACCCAAAGACAGATATGTAGACCATATAGACCATGATAAAACCAACAATGGCATATCAAACCTAAGATTAGTTAATGCTAAAGAGTCTCAGTTAAACAGAACTACTTTTGTGCATATTTCAGATGAAGATGAAGCCAAAGTTATAGAACTATATAAAACTAGAATGTCTAAAAATAAAATTGCAAAAACTATACAACGTAATCGCATGTCTATATATTATATAATATCAGAATATCTAAAAAATGGAGGAGAATATTATGGATAAAACATGGATAAAAAGACATATCGAATTAACAGAACAAAGTTATATCCCAAAAGAAAAAGGCAGTATGTGTAATACAAACACAAGAATATGGACACGGCATAATGTAAGATATATCAGAGAAAAAAACGGTCACTGTATAATTACCTCAGAAAAAAAAACAATAAACACAGATATGTTTTATACAATACAGTTACAAATTTATCTAAATAGTGATTTTATTTTTGTATCCGAATATACCAAAAGTTTAACCATAAAAGAATATGAGAGGTTATCTAATAATGTGTAATTGGGCAGATATATTACGTCAGGAACAAATAAAAACAATACAAGTTGAATTTGAATGCACAGAGTTATATCGTGAAACATGTTTAGGATGTTCTAACTTGAGATGTGGATGTCATCCTGATCATATTTAGTTAAACCCTATATTATAACACTTATATATATGAGTGTTATAAGTATTTGTTAGAGGTTAAAAAATGTCAAATAGCAGAGAAGATAAAAAATATAAAATATTTATTTCATTATTTTTTATTATGTTTGTTATAGCATTTGGATTAATTATTGTGGGAAACTTGCAAATTAAGCAATGTCCAAGCAGAGATAGTTTTTTTATTGTCCCCAATGCGGGGCACAATATTTAGGAATTCCTGATATGTGTGAAGATTGTGAGTTTATTTTTGGTACTCAAAATTGATGATTAGAATGTTTGATGAAATTGTAAAATATAAAGGTGTATATGTCGTGTCAGAAAATATACTTAGAATTATAAGAACAGCAGATAAAAGATTAACAGATGTGGGATATAGACGTATAAGTCAAGCTATAATTGGAAAAGCTAAAGTGTCATCAAAAACAGCATTACGAGTAGCAGGAAATTATTTTATATCTGGAGAAGGAGAAATCACATTTTTAGGATTACCATGTTACTATATAGAATGTATATGGTCTAAACCAGATTTAAAATTAACAATATATTATGATCTTCCAAAAGTAAAATAATGGAGTTGTAAACTATTACTGATTATAAATTTGTTAATATTTTTCCCTTCTGTATATCTTGTAATGATATAAAACCTAAATGTTACGAAGATTGTAAAGATTTAGCAGGCTATAATCATAGACTCTTATCTGTGAATTTAAAACCACACGATGATAATCAGAAAATAGATATTTTTGATATAGTTGAACGATCAAGATTATTACAAGATGGTTTAAATTTTGTGGAGTTTGGGCTTATGACTTCTAATGAGTTGAGGAGTAGAAGAAATGAGAAATAAGTTGTTGATAAAGATCGAGGATTTTAGTATAAATTATTTTGGTTTGATCGTTATTTTATTAGCTGTATTATTAACTTGTTATGGGTTATATGGTGTTTTTAATGGGTGGAATGAAACCTTTTTCAAGTGTGTTTTTTATGGGATATTATTTGTTATTGTTGGTTTTGTGTTGCAGGTGTTTATGTCGTTTAGGATGGATATTTTAGAGTAAAGCTTATATATCTAAGTGTATATAGTAGTGTATAGGTTAAAATGTCATGTCTGGATTTAAAAAAATAACACAACAATAAATAGACCAAAAAATAAGAGACCTACAAAACGAAGGTTACATATTAGACACATCAAAAAACTATATAAAATTCACACTCTCAGGAATCCAATTTCCACAATCTCACAGCTTATATTTAGACACATGGGGAAACTTGGTTGACCAAACATTAAGCCAAAGAACCATTTATGAAGCTGAACAGGGAAACCGAATCATGCTTACAAAAACAGGTACAGCAAAAAGAGGCGGTAAAGACATAGATGTAGTATGGGTTTGTTACATATATCCGAAAAAGTTTACCATAAAAGTAATTTATAGATACTATTTTTAGGAGTTATAAAATGACTAATCATAGACCAATAGAGGTTTTACCATGATTATAAAAATAAAACATATACCAATAATAATATCATCTATAATTTTTATGTTCATAGGAATAACATTATTATCATTTAGTTTTTATTATCTTAATCCTATTACAGGATTTATTCCATTTTGTATTTCAGTATTTTTTATTTTTATGGGTATTATATGTTCAACTTACTTATGTAGTGATATGAATATAAAAATAAAAATAAACTGGGAATGGTGGAATAAAAAAATATATCTCTCAGGCGAAGATAAAACAGATCAAGAAGCAATAGATGAAGCCCAAAAAAGTTATCATGATTATATAAAACAGGCGGTATGATTAAATAATGCATCCATTAAAACCATTAGAAATTGCAGTATTTACTTTATTATTTTTTGCCATAGCTGGAATATTTTTAGTTATAACTCACACAATAATTAATTTTGAACCATCACAGTTAGATATTGAACAAATGAATATTTTATATAATAAAATATATTCAAGCTGGCCTTACCTATTAGCAATATCTGGAGCAGTAATAACAACCCTAATTATATATTTCAATACAGAAAATAAAGATAAGGAGAAAGTAAAATATGAATCTATACCCGCATAGAGAAAAATATAAAAAATATAAATGTCAATGTCCATGCTGTAAATATAAAAAATATAGTGATAAAGGAATTGGACTATTTCTAATTATGCAAGGATGCTTCCCATTATATATGACGGCAATATTACTTGTAGGAATGCTTGACGGTTTAGGAATAATAAGCTCAAACTTGGGAACTGGTTTAAGTATATTCATAATTGCAGATCTAATATTTGTAACAATAATGATATTTAGCAAACACTTTGACCGTGAAGAAGAATATCTTAAACAACATCCAGAACTATATACAGAAAAAAATAACTAAGTATTAACACTTAGTTCCATTCTTCTTTTAATCCTTTTTACTGCCGAATCAATCCAGTCAAACTTTATCATATTATCAGTTTTAATTTTAAGCATACTAGTAACATCATAATCAATATATTTCATCAAAGCCGCAAAATCATTACGCTTCATATACTGAGCATGTTTCAAACTATCCTTTTCAATATAATTAATGTGAAATCTGCTAGCTTGTGCCCTAAACCAGTGTGGGTGTTGTTCGGTATATGCGTTACATATACGCCAGCCTCGATTAGATTTATACCTAAATACCTTACCCTTCTTAGGAGCATAATTCTGAATAAATTCTAACAATAACCATGAGAAGGGAACATATTGATCAAAATATATATTATCAGAAATATTACGTTCCAATGGATATATTAATAATGGTCTAAGAGTTGAAGCTTGGCCATATTTTTTAATTATTTCATCCGTGCGTTTTATCACGGGCATATCTATTATTTCTATTCGGTCAGAATATATTTTTATTTTTTCAGCTAATAATCCTTGATGATCTGTATCTTGGCGTTTTTCTATCCCCTGTTTTATTATTTTACCTGTTTCATCCCTTTCTGTGCCTATTACTTTTCTTTTCCACCCCCCGCAAACCTCCCCTATACGGCCTCCTGTAAGATAAAGAGCCGATAAAAATGCTCTGTCTTCACAGGTGTAAGGAATCATGTGTTCTTCTGTGTATTCTATTGTGCCGGACATTATCATTTTATATATTTCTTCGGGTTTTTCGGTTTTTGTTATATGCCGAATGCTTCTTTGGGGATTCATTATTTATTCTCCATAATATTTAGTAGAGCAAGCTTATTATATTTAAGCTTGCTGATACATGACCTAAAAATATTCTGGCTTTGTTTTAGTCTTGTTTTTATCAATAATAAATCTATATCTTTAATAGTGGCTGGTTCCGTCTCAGTGATGAAAAAGTTATAACTATTATATGTCTAAGTATAGTTATAAAAAATAGGATATGGAGCTAAGACTAATGTCTTAGCTTATCATAAGCATTGAATGCCATGATGCCAAAGTCTGTTAGCTGGTAGTAGTATTGGTCTGTTCCTTGTTTGCGGACTGAGACCACAAGAGAGCGGGTTGTTGCCTTAAGCAGGTTGGGTTGATATTCTTTGTAAGTGTCGTAAAATCTTTTTCGTGGAATTCCTAAGTCGCCTTTTTGTCTAGCTATGAAAATATAATGTAGTAATTCAAAGTCTTCCTCTGTCATCTTGCTTACAATTCTATTGAGTGATGTTTCTTCAGCTTTATCTAGCATACTTTGAAATAGTTCATCTACCAAGTTTTCTCTTAGGGCGTTATATTCGGTGTATTTTTCTACTGGTACTTTTCTAACATCGAACTTGAATTTAGAACGATAACTTTTGCGTATGATTGACCTGTGACCGTAGTAGTCAGGTAGCCATCTTGCAACATCATATTTTGCCTTACCGATGAAATTTTCTACTTTTCCTTGCAGTACTATTTCATGTGTGATTTTTGAGCGGATTTGTTCGGTTAGTGCTGAGGGGTGGTTACATGTTATTATTACTACTGCCGCTTTAGTTCTCAATGTGTCTATAGCACCCTTGAATATGTCAAACTCTTTGTCATCGCGTTTTGAAGCTTTATTCCCGTGTGCGCCTATGTCGTCCCATATGGTAACGGGCACACGTCTATGTTTTATAACCGTGGTTGTTTCTTCGGAGCATGGAAGTTGATATTTAAGATTGTGTATAAATTGATTGATTTGAAATACTATACAGCCTAAAGTTTTATCATAGTCTTTATAATGAGCTTGTGCTAACTGCATTGCAAGATTTGTTTTTCCAGAACCGGGTTTTCCCCATATACATATAAACATCCAGCCGTCGCCATAAATGGCCTCGTGAATATCTTTTAGGATGGTTCGTATAGAGTTTACTTTTTTTGGTGTTGTTGGCTGATCTGGGGGTTTTATTACGTCTATGTTTTGCATTTTGGTTCACTATAGCATTTCTTCGTCTTGGCCGTCTTCGGGTTTGATTGTTCGGTCTTGTATGAAATAACCAGAATTTCTTAGGGTTTTATACATCTGTTTTATAATCTTCTCGTTTATTGGTTTTAGATATCTTTGTCTGTGTTCTTTGTTTGTCATCAATCTCGCTGTGTCATCCATAATTCCGGATGTTTCATTATAGTACTGTGAAATTTTGTTTTCTGCATCATCAAACATTGTTTGTATCGATTCTTGCACATCATCAGGTAAAACAAGCATTAAGCCTTTAATGCTGAGAAAAATCTTTTCTTGGTCACCAAATAGGTAAGCTTGATAGTTTACGCTCAGGGCATACCACATTAGACTGTTATATGTGGGTGTTACTATTTTGTAGTCTCCATAAATGTTAGACAAGGTTTTTCACTATAGTTAGATATAACGATAATATTTATATATATAATGGTGTTGTATTTTATAGTGATGTTAATATGAAAACAGTTATGATTCAACTGGGGGACGTAGTCCACAGTAAGTGGAAGAACTTGAAATTCCAAGAAGAGATTAGACTTAGCCGTAATGTCTCTTGGAGAGAATTTTTTAATACCCTGATTGAAGAAAAATATCCCGACCCTAAGTAAGCTGATTAGTTTGTCTTCGGTTAAAAATTGGTTAGGAGACCGCAAAGCTAACATTAAAGCGGCTAAGTCCGCTGTTAAGATTAGCTTGAACCCTGACGAATTAGAAGAATACTTTATGGAACAGTTACAATTTGATGATTTTTATGTTTCTGCCTCTCCAGATATACAGAAAGCGTTTAGGCAGATTGTATACGAGGAGACTCATAAGAAACGTAAGTATAAGATGGGTAATGTTGCGGCGGCTTCAATAACCATAAATAAACGGTTTAATAGTGAATTGGGGCGTAAACTGGACTCTAAAACCGAAGCATTGAAAGATTTGGTAACTTTTAAAAATAAATTCAAAGATGAGGAGGTAAACGAATAATGAAAGAAGCTTATAGCAGAATGTTGAAAGTTGTTGTTGCTATGTTGGTTCCGGCAGTTATCCTATTTTTTGTTGGTATAGTTGTTGGTGTGCCGATGTATATCACAGGTTCGGAGGTTGTTGGGGGAAGTATTTTCTTTGCCTGTTTAATTGCCGCTTGTGGTTTGATATTCATGTTTCTTAAGAGTGTCAGCAAAATAAATAAGGAATGTAATGATTTATATAAAGGTGTATAATAATTACATTCATATCTAATATTTTTAATTTTTTTACTAACTTTAAACTTAAATATAAAGAAATGCCTCTATGGAGACAATGTATTGTTTCTATTCTTCCTTTCTCTGTGGTTGCGGGTTGTATTTGGAGAAATGGAATATTCGCCATATTAATTGGTTTAGTTTGGTTTATGGGGGCTTGTGGTCTTGTGTATTTATTGCATATTGAGGATTTTCCTAATGAGCGTAATGAGTATTTGTTTTTGAGTTTTAGTCTTGTTATTGTGGCTTATGTGTTATGTGAGGTTTTGTTTTGGTTGTTTTGGTGGATTTAGTAGAAAAGTTAAAAATGAGAGATAAAACATATGTTAAGTATGGGTAATTCAAAGCCGCGCAAGAAGCGAACATATAACAAACGTACAGAAACAAAGTTTGGCTGGGATGTGTACACAGGTGATTCTGTGGGGAAAGCTGAATATAGTAAGCTATACCAAGCTTGGCTTAGGAATTTAGAGAGAGAAAGAAAAAAAAAGGTTAGAACTCATATATAACTATGTATTATATATAACAATTTTTAAATATATATTAGATTATATTATTTATTGTGATTAGTTATGGCTTCAGTTGCACAGCTTGAACAAGAATTATCCGTAGCACAGCAAGCTTTGAAATCTGGTCAAATTACACCTACACAATATACTCAATTTTCTCAAAATCAAGCTAAACTTATAGCGGCGGCTCGTGCACAAGAGGCGGCTAACCAGCCTGCTAAAGTTTCTCCTCTGCCTGCTGACCCTCACAGCGGCGCGGCTAAAAGTGTACAAACCACAACTACAGGCGGCAATACTACAGTGTGGAATGAGACCCCTAAATCTGTAGCCCCTGAACTTAGCGTGTATAAATATTCAACTCCTGACAGTGGAGTAAAAGCAAGTGACATACTAAACCCTATGAGCACAGACCGTTATCAAAATCTTGGTGGTACATCTGGTGGAACTGATACATTACCAGCTTATAGTTTGGATGCCGCTAGACAAACTCAGAAACAAATGGATACAAGCGAAAATCCCCTAAATCCCATAACATATCAAAGTCCTGAACGGGATATAGTGTTAATGGAGTTAGGGGTTAATCCTCGTGACCCTGCTATGGCTCCAGCTATAGCTGATTTCTGGATGGAAAAAACCGCATATAACCAGCAAGTTATGTTAGAAACTTGGCGCGATACGGCTCTAATTGTTGGTGGTTTAGCTGTGGCTCCTTTTATGGCTCCTGTTGCGGCTGGTGCGGCGTTTGGAATTGGTTTAGGTGCTACTGCCGGTATGAATTATTATTTCACTGGGAATGTTGGAACTCCTCGTGAGTTGCTTGTGGGTGGTTTGGGTTCTGTTATGTTTGCTGGATTGGGTGGTGCGGCTGTGTCTGGTGTTACTCGCGGATTAGGTTATGTTGGATTGCGGACAGGTTCCACAGCTATTGGTACTGCTGGTCAATTTATGGGGAGTTCGGTTAAGGATATTGGGTTTACTGGGTTAGAACGTGCGGCTGGGGTTGGTATGCGTTCTTTAGTTTGGGGTGGTACTGGTGCGGCGTTTGGTTATGGTGTATCTGGGGGAGATACTAAAACTGCTATGGTTTCTGGATTAGGAGCCATGTTTGGAACAATGGCCTTCGAAGGAGGAAGTTATGCTTTATCGCGTGTAAATACTGGTAAGATTTGGGATAACATGTTGAACTTTGGTAAGGATGATAAAGGCTTACCTAAACCTCCCAATGACGGCTACACAACAACCCGTGTTTTGTCAGCCGATAATGTTAATCGGTTTTTACCTGAACCTCCATCTACAGGAACAGGGAGTAAAGGGTTTATTCCTGAAAGTTTAAAAGCTACAGATTTACCTCTACCTACAACATCAGGAAAGACTCCAACTATATCTCAAATTACAAGCGCTAATAAACTACCCATGCCTCCCGACACTGTCACAATTTTTGGTGACTCAAAGCTACCTGTACCTCCAAGCAGTTCCGCTTCCAATGTGGCCACAATGAATAAGATTACTATTAATCAAGCTGTTACTGCTCAAAATATTCCTATGCCCCCTAACTCTGTGGTTCCGTCTGGGGGTTCGGGGTTGCCTGTTCCACCTTCGGGTATAGGAGGTAATGTTGCTACTATGCCTAAGATTACAACACCAACTACATCTGTGGTAAATACCCCTACCCTAAATGCTCCTAAAGTATCAAGTGTTACCCCGTCAATGACTAATACTGTTCCAAGTGTTAATACTCCATCTGTGACAACTATTAAGACTCCAACTATAGCGGCTCCCAAAGCAACAACTAACGCTAACCTATGGTCAGTTACAGATTCAGTTACCAAACAGAATGCTGACATAGCCGCTAAAATAGCTGGAACTTACAAAGCTCCAGCAACAAGCGGCGGGGTAGGAACCATGACAGTAGACCGAATTACAGGTATAGCCAGTGACGGTTCCTTGATGGGTGCTAAGTCTTCCTATACTCCCGAAGTAACAAAGTTTACCATACCCACAACAGCGGCTCCAAAAATAAACACAGGTGCGGCGACAGCGGCTACTGTAGGAGTGAATTTGGGTACAGCTAATCTTGTAGCAGAATTGAGAGCGGCTGATACCACATGGAGCAGATCACAATTATTGGGAGATATACAAGCTAACTCTGGATTCAAACTCACAGGTGCAAGTGGAACAAACAGCATGCCTAATATGGGAAATATGGAAGCGACTTCAACACGAACTTTGATTGATGATACTACTTTGAATGTTGGGGTTCCTTCGGTTTCTATGTCTATGGGTGTTCCAACTGGAGCTATGGGTATTCCAGAACCAAGTATACCTGAGAGTGATATACCAATGGCTTCACTCTGGAGCAGATCATCTACTGGTACTCCCTCTTTGCCGGCTCCTGATGTGCCTACTTTACCTGCCATGGGAACTCCCGTTGGGGTATGGAGTCGTACGGGTCAGGGTCAAGATGAGGTTGTTAACGTGATGCCTAATGTTGGGGTTAATAATGTGCCTCGGATGAATTTGACTTTGACTGCTCCATTTTTCCCTATTCCTTCCGGAGGTAGAGGTGGGGCTGGGTTTGGTTCTCGTAGCTGGCGCGTTACAAAAACTGATATAAAGATTAGTTCAGCACAACAATTGATGAAAGGTTCAGGTGTCAGCTCTGGTGTACATGTTAGTTCAAGCAGTACAAAGCGTAAGAGTAAAGGTAAAGCTGTGCGGCGTAAGTCAAAAAAAAATAAGTGAGCTATGATATAAGGAACGGTGAAATATAAATGTTTGAAAAAACTAAACGTGTAGCAAGATCAGCGGGTCACGAAATAGGTAAAGTCGTTAACCGAGAAAACTTTGCTAAAGCCACTAAATTTAGTACAGATCGTATTAATGAGTTACAGACGGGATTTAGGAGTGATAATGTTTTCGGTGGTGCTTCTACAAAGACTACTAATAAACGTAAACGTTCTAATAGGTCTAACACGAAATATATAGTTATAGAGCATCGTAACGCTAAAACAAGGAGTGACCGTAAACGCCGACAGCGATCCCGCGACAGTTGGAATTATTTCGAATAGCCAAAGTTGCTTATCAAACTTTGGTGATTACTGTTTTTATAGTTGTGGTTGCGTTTGCTTGGTTTATGACTTCTTTTATTGTGCAGACTGTTCAGCTTGCCGGAAGACAAATAGCAATAAACTTAGGTACTGTTGATCAGATGTATATTAATGTCGATCAGTTTATTTCTATATTCTTTATGGGTGTACTTGTTGTTGGCGGGATTGGGTTAGTTCTTTGGGCTTGGCAGTATACACAGAGGCAAACATATTATGGAGGTTAAAATGTGAGAATTGTTTATGCGTTTGTTGTTATGCTTTTTATGTGTATGATCACAGCGGTTATTTGGTATACTATGCAACCTGCTACTTATTATATAATTGATATGGGGTTAGGTATACTTCATGCTCAAAGTATTACTATAGGAGATACAACATTTAATGTGTTAAAGTTCGTTACTAATATCTGGGCTCCAGCAATGATAGTAACCTATGTTATCTGGTTCTTCATTAATGCTATAAGGGAGGACACCGCAAGTTATGGAGTCTAAAAAACTATCTCTACTGTTAATTGGTTTAATAGTTTTGTCTTCTTTTTCTCTGTGTATTCAAACGGTTAGTGCACAGAATAGTTTTACTTATTTATTTGACGGTATGTTTGAGGAGACAACTTTAACCCGTGTAAATATGGGTGCTAAGGTTACTGTTGTTTATCCGGCTTGGAGTAATAAAGCCCCGACAACTTTTACCACTACGGGCAGTGGTGCTTATACTTTTACTACTGATACACAGCCGCTGTATTTTATGTATGATCTAAGCAGTTATTACGGTTATAATATGACAAGGCAGTATTGGCTGGGGACTAATGAAATTTCAGGTTCGTATAATGTTTATGTTGCTTTCCCTCAGTTATCTACAATTAACTTTGTAATCCGTGCTTTAGGTGGTGTGCAATCAGGAACCTATATTACCGCTACTCTTCTAAGCACGACTAATAATGCTGTTGTGGAACAGCGGGTAATTGATAGTACTGATCAGGCGGTTATGAATTTGCGGCCTGAAGCAACTTATCAAATAACAATGTTATATCCTGACGGGTCAGTATTTAGCTTTGGAAATATAGTTGCCTCCTCAACTGTGATTACTCTTACTACTTCTCCTATGAGTTTTCCAGATGAGATTATTTGGCGTTATCAATATGTGCGTATTTATGCTGATAGACCTCAAGGTTCTACTTCTACTATTCAGGTAGCGTTTCAAGATACTTATGGTGGTACTATTTCGGTTTATTATGTTATTTATGATAATATGAATAATATTGTGGCTGAGATGTTGTATGGTTCTGTTTCTTCGTTTAATGACGTTTGGATGGATATGCCTAATAATCAGTCTTATTTTTTAACTGCTACTATTCAGCATACTGTTTTTGGCACTATGACTTTTGAACAGTTGATTGGTGGTACTTCGGGTGCTAATGCTCCAAGACTTGATTTGTCAGTGTTTGGTTCATTTTATGGTTTTCCTCTTGAGAATATATTTGCAGTTATAATTATATTATTAGTATTTGGTATTTTCAGTGCTATGAATGCTTGGATTGGCGCATTCGGAGGTACGATGATTGCTATATTTCTTTATTGGATTGGATGGTTTGATATTCAATCTACAGGTATCTTTGTATTTGCGTTCTGTGTTATAATATTAATAGGAATAACATTTTGGAAACGTAGAGGAGGATAAAAAGAATGCGTGTACAAAGCCAACTACTAGTATTATTTGTATGTTTAAATGCGGCTATGGGAATGGTAACAGAACTAAGTAACTTGGGAATAGTAAACTTGTTTGGTTCTACTGGTGTGGATGCCCCTAAATCTGTAGGTGATGCAATGGTTCAATATGGAGATGCTCCAGCTATAGCGGACGATTGGAGTAAAAAACCTCCTACTGTGCTTGGTATGATCGGAGATATTCTGGGTTCTATTCCGTGGTATTTTCGTATTGCTATGAGTGCTATAGCTGGCTTTCCAATACTTGCAGTACAATTAGCTAACGCTTATGCTTTAGACCCTATGGGTAATGCTATTGTTACAATATTTGTTGTTGGATTAACTTTAGTATGGGGCTGGTTAATGGCTTCATTTATAATTGAGTTAATATCTGGACGGTTCTTAAATGAAGGTTAGAAACGTAATAAGTAAGGTAAAGTTTAATCAGGTAGCTACGGCTATAATTATTTTCTCTTTTTTATGTATGAGTGTATCTTTATCTATTGATAATGTTTCTGCTCAAAGTTTACAATTTAATAGTGTTACTGGTTCAGGCAGTTTAACTGGTAATTCTTTGAGGGGTTCGGGGTCTATTGGTGTTACAAGTTTAGGTATATATTTTCCAACTGTGTCTGATCGTTCTTTTGATTCTGTGATTTTTACGGTTCAGCGTTTAGCTGATTGGTCTGGAGGTCAGTTTAGGTTGTCTATTCAGGGTTCTGATTCTAATTATTTTAGACCTTCTGGTTTAGAACTTGCAGGGTTTGTTTATAATTATATGGATTTAGGTACAGGTATGAGTCAGGTAACTTTTAATATGGGGACTCAGGTTTTACCTGCTGGAAATTATTGGATAGTAATAACTTTAGTTGGTTCTGATATTGCTTCTGATGTTGGAATTAATTTTCAGGGTACACAAGCGGCTCCAACTGTTACTGGGGATTTTGTGAATAAACAAGTTAATCCAACTAACTTGCAAATTATTGCTTCTGGTTCATGGATGAGTATGACTAATACAATATTGTTTAGAATTAGTGGTACTATTGGTACTGCTGGTAATACTCCTACTCCAACACCTACTGCCACAACACCTCCTACTCCAACACCTACTCCCCCTCCTGTACCGTCTAATGCTTACGCTTATGTATCTGCTACTATACCCCAAGCCGAATGGACAGCAAGTATACTTACATCATCTTATCCCGCATATGCTACACAGTTTTACTCTCAAGATTGGTTAAATATGCTGAGAGCTTCGTTTTATATTTCGAGGTCTACAACTAATGTTGTTAATGCATATATCCAAGGACAACTTTATGAAGTTAATAATGATGTTGTTGGAGATTTAATAGCTAATTCTACCAACACTATATCTTACAATTCGTTAACAACTGGAGATCTTACATCATATAATTTTGATTTTAATACACATTTAGATTTAAATGGACAATATATTATAGCTGTACGTCTGTATAATGCGGGTTCTGGTACTGTTTATTTAGGTGACCAAGAAACTGGGAGCTGGGGTCCTACACAAAAACTTAGAAGCAACGCTGAATTATGGTATTACAACAATAACAATAATAATTGGGTAAAATCAGTAACAACTTTTCAACATAACTTATTTTTCAGTGTTTATGGTGTTGTGGAATCTGCTCCTACTCCTACTCCAACACCTACTCCTCCTCCAGTCACACCAACCCCGACACCATCACCCGCACCAGACATAATAGATGATAACCGATTCACAAATAATTCACAAACCATATCTATAGCCACAGGAAGTTCTACTATAATCACAGCTAACAGTGCAGTGCTCCAACCCTTCTCAACTACAACAGGACAATATCTTGGAAGTATTACTGTACAAGTAAATAGATTGGGTACTATTCCTATCAATGGTGAGATAGTTGCAGGTATAGCCACAGGTACAAGTTCAACGGGTTACACAATTGCGGCTGTTAGTAGTCCAGTTATATTTAATACAATTCCAACTGGAGTTAACCAGTTAACATTTTATTTTGATGGAACTTATCAGTTAAATGGAGATTACTTTATTGTTATAGCATCTAACAATAATGCATTAAGCAACTTTGACGATGTCCCGCCTTGCCTACAGTTAGTTGTACAGAATTTCACTTCTACTACTGCTCCTTTGTTGCAGTATCGAGGAGGACAAATAATTACAACTAATCCACAGTTGGAACTGTGGTATCTAATCAGGGGGTATAGTACACAGCAACCTACGCCTACTCCTATTCCATCAGTGATTCCCACATTAAATCCTCAAGACCCTGTCCCTAATCCCGTGTTTACTTGGTCGGTTGATGTGTCTGGTTTATGGCAACCTTTGTTGGCGTGGGATTTCTTAGGGTTTGTTTTGGGTTGCTGGACTTACAGTTTAGGCGGTTCTATATTCTACTTATTAGCTTTAGCAGTTACAGTAATGTTTTATATCAGATTCCAAAATCTAAACATATTAATTATAATTTGGTTCATTATTGGGTTTTCTTATGCGGCTTTGATTCCTTTAGCTGGGCCATTGGGTATAACGTTTATTGTGTTTGGGTTTGCTGGGCTATTGTATAAGGTACTTGCGGAGCCGAAGGTTTGACATAAGACTTATATATATTAGTTGTATAGGTTGTTGTGTGGTAAAGGTTTAGAGTTTTTACTTTGCCATCTCTGACATGATGTGATAGACCTCTCGTGCCGGAGTCCTCGCTTATCCGTTGGGACTTCGGCACTTGTATTCACCTTTTACTTTTTAACATTATTAATATTATATTATTATAATTATATGTATTATATTTATTATTATATTTTGTTTAAATATTTTTACGGAATATATAAAAATAATATTTCTAATGTTATAGTGTCCATAATATATAGATATGATATTATGGAGGTGAATCAAACATGGCCGCTATTAATGTTATAGGTGTCGCAGTTTCAATTATTATGATTGCTCTAGTTTCAGTGCTGGGTCTCGTTGTCATTTCAACTTCCGGTGGTATATTCTATGCTATGCCAAACACCCCTGAAGCAATCCTAGCGTATAACACAACTGTAAATACTATCTATGCCGCTTGGCCTCTGTTCGGTATTGCCGCTCTTGCTTTCCTCATCATGCTTATACTCGCCGCTTTCAACTTCCGCTAAACCTGTCAATCAAAAAATAATACAATATACCAACATCTGCATAAGATGGATAGGGGAAGCTGATTACACTTCCCCCTCCTACACTAACAATATATATTATTATAAGTGTTCTAAGTATTCATAGTATTTTGTTTTGTTTGCAAAGTTTTTATATTAGTATTATATATTTTATATGTGATATAAAATGTTTAATAGAAGACAACCCGATACCAATAACAGTTTTGACGCAGGGTTAGACTTCCGAAATGGAATAATACGAGACGAATTAAACACCAACAAAACCGACACAGGAAACACAAATATATTATCCCGTGACTTTCATCTCTCAGACGA
>Ga0123356_10001176_pt1 | contig 28984 bp, 26 predicted proteins | sample TergutEmb28metaG_2_FD_92546 | JGI IMG/M metagenome (GOLD analysis project Ga0123356, IMG submission 92546) | Embiratermes neotenicus P3 segment gut microbial communities from Petit-Saut dam, French Guiana - Emb289 P3 | ecosystem: Host-associated > Arthropoda: Insects > Digestive system > Gut ...
ATAAAAGGAGAAAGCTATGCTTAATTATGAAGTGTTCAGCAAAGAAAATCAGCCGACAGAGGCTGAGGGATGAAACGGTATTCGAGGTGGTATTATGTCATTGCAATATGGGTTGCTTGGATTGTTGATGTATCAGGATAGTACGGGTTATGAGCTGACTAAAGCGTTTGAGGCATCTCTTAACAATTTTTGGCATGCTCAGTCGAGTCAGATTTATCGTGAGCTGAGCCGCATGGAAGAAAAGGGGTGGCTTACTTCACAAAGTGTTATACAGGAGAAGCGACCAAATAAACGTGTTTATGCAATTACCGATAAAGGGCGTAATGAAGTTCAAAAATGGCTTGACACCGGCAAAGTTGAGTTTGATAACGCTCACGAACCGCTGTTGGTTAGAGTGTTTTTCGGTGCGAATGCGCCCGAGGTTACATTGGCATTATTAAAAGCCTGTCGAAAAATGTGCCTTGCACATATTGAGAATTTGCAAAAGAGGGCGACAAGCAGTATTTCTCATTATTCTACGAAATTTTATGACGGTGCTAATCACAGCTTGTATTGGGAAATGACACTGGATTATGGAATAGCAAATTCTCGTACGACCGTGGAGTGGGCAGAGCGGTGTATTGAAAAATTGGAAGGTGAGGCGAAAGCATGAATATTCTTATACTTTGTGATAGAAAAAGCACGGATGACAGGATTAATACACTATCTGTTTTACAAAATATTCTTGTGGAATCAGGTCATGAGGTTAATACAAATATACTAAATCGTGAGGAAATATTACCGTGTATCGGCTGCTTTGGCTGTTGGATAAAAACACCGGGCGTGTGCGCTTTAACAAAAGACTGCGCAAATAGCATAGCGTCTCAGTTAGTTAACTCCGACGCTGTAATTTTACTGTCGGAGGTGACATTCGGCGGATTTTCGGCAGATGTTAAGGCTTTTCTTGACCGCTTAATCCAGAATATTTTGCCATTATTTAAAATGCATAAAGGTGAAATGCATCACCCGAAACGATATGATAACTTTCCTGCTTGGCTTGCAATAGGATATGGCGATGTCAGCGATGATGAAAAACAAACATTTATTCATCTTGCAGACAGAAATGCGCTTAATATGCGTCCGAGACATTATTTATCACTAGTTACGCGAAATTGTGATGAGCTTGAGGCGAAAACAGCGGAGATTATAAGGGTTTTGGAGGTGAGCGCATGAAACTTGCGGTAATTAACGGCAGTCCGAAAGTCTCGGGCAGTACGTCGGAATTGATAATAAAGCAATTGGAAAGACATCTTGGTGAAAAGATTGATATTTATCATGCTATTACACTTCTCAAACAAGACAGCGCAAAGATTGTAGAAATCGGAAAGGTCTTAGATTACGACGCGTTATTAATTATATTCCCGCTGTATGTGGATTCTCTTCCTGCTCCGCTTATTGAGGTTCTTAGCCGACTGGAGAATATTGTTAAAAGTGAGACGTCACCAGGAAACATGAGGTTACCGCAGATTTATAGTGTTACTAATTGTGGCTTCTTCGAAGCTGAGCAGAACTCGTCAGCGCTTAAAATGATTGAGCATTTTGCAACTCGCGCAGGTTTACCGTGGGGATATGGTATTGGAATTGGCGGTGGTGGTATGTTATCGAGTATGGGTGATAACTGGTCAGGCGGACCTGTATCGGTGGTTCATAATGCGCTTCGCGATATGGCAATTGCAATAAAAAATAAAGATAGCAAACAGAATGTTTTTGTTTCTCCAAAATTTCCGCGTTGGTTGTACTTATTAGCGGCGGACATTGGCATGAGGCAGCTGGCAAAACGAAACGGAGTGAAGAATATTCGGGCGAAGCCGTACATTATACCGTAATTTCCGACTTGACTTTAATGACAAAAGCACTTATAACTCTAGTTAGATGAAATCTAAAAGATAGGAGTTTTCTTGTAGAAAAAAGAATTGGTATGACGATGAATATTGAGATATTAGCACGTAAGCTTATTCCGGTGGGGATTGTGTTGCTGCTCATTGGAGCCATTTTGCTTGTGGCAGTTGGCTGCTCTTCTGATAACGAACCGAGCGAAAGCACTACCACGCCGGATAGCGGCAGCGTCGCGGCAGACGGCAGCGCAGACACAGACGCAGCAGTGACTGACGAGACTGACTGGGCGTTTTATAATGAACGGGCGACAGCGTTTATAACTGCGACAGCAAACGGCGATTATGGCACTGCGGCAGCTATGTTTGATGACACTATGACGCAGATGTTCGGAGCGGATGGATTGCGTGGGGCTTGGGCGGATGTTATTGCGCTGGCAGGGGAGTTTGTCGCTGTCAAGAGTATAGAAAACGCAGCGGATGACGGATATTTTATCTCAGGAGTTATCTCGCAGCATGAAATATTTGGCTTTGGCTGGAATGTTGTTTTTTCGGAAGATGGATTAATTGCGGGATTAAACTCAGGCGGCACGATTCCGCTTTCACAACTGACCATATCGGACAATACAGCGAGAGAGGCAATGCAACGCGACGGTTTTACTGATTATCCGATAATTGTTGGAGAGGGTACGGATTTTCCGCTTGACGGTATTCTTTCAATGCCTGATAATGCAAGTGCTGATGAGACAGTTCCTGCTGTTGTGATTGTACATGGCTCGGGTCCGAGTGACATGGATGGTGCTCCCGCTGCCTTGCCGAATTTCCCGAACAAGCCATTTCGTGACATTGCTGATTATTTAGCGCAAAACGGTATTGCTGTGATTCGTTATGATAAACGAACATTTGCTTACGGGGCGAAGATGTCGCCTGATATATCAATGCGTGAGGAAACGATTGAAGATGCGATTTTGGCGACTGAGATGTTGAAGACTGACCCTCGAATTGATAAAAGCAAGGTTTTTATATTAGGGCATAGCATGGGTGGTATGCTTGCTCCGCGAATTCATGCAGAAGGCGGAAATTTTGCCGGTCTTATAATGCTTGCGGGTTCTCCGAGAAATCTTTTGCAAATAAGCTTTGACCAGAATATTGATTATGTGAATGAGCATTTTGAGGGTGATGAAAAAGAGGCGGCACTTGCGATGCTGACCGATGAAGCGATGGACGCTCAGGTCACAGCGATTCTGGCTATGTCAGATGATGAAGCGAAGAATACTCCTACCGCCTTTGGCTCTGTGTATTATTTAAAGGATATGCTCCTGCACCCTGCGGAAGATTATATTCGCGATATTACACAGCCATTTTTGATTCTACAAGGCTCTGCTGATTTTCAAGTGACGGTTGAGAGAGACTTTGCTGTGTTTCAGGAGCTCCTCGAGAATCGGGCGAATGTCACATTTATCGTGTATGATGGGCTAAATCATCTGTTTATGGTATCTACCACAGGAACGATTGAGGAGTATGATATTCCCGGGCATGTTGACAGCAAAGTCTTGTCTGATATAGTCGAGTGGATAAAAGAACAATAAAAGCTGTCAGTAGAACCGTCCCCCTGACAGCTTTTATTAGTTAAAACTGCATTATTATGATATAGTGTGTAGATACTTATCAAACTCGAAAGAAGTGATGCAGTCATTAAAGCAGTTATTGCAGAAAATCTTACGAAAGTCTACAGCACCGGGAAAAAAGCTGTAGACCGATTATGCCTCACCATTGAGCAAGGTGAGGTCTATGGTTTTCTCGGTCCGAATGGAGCAGGAAAAACCACCGCTGTAAAACTTTTCAGCGGGATTCTCACGCCGACGGAAGGCTCTTGCAGAGTGCTTGATATTAGCCCGTCCGAAAATCCGGAGGAGCTTCATCAGCACTGTGGGGTTTTGACAGAACACGCTCAAATGTATGACAATATGACGGGGCTGCAAAACCTCTGCTTCTTCGGAGCCGTGTTTGGCGTGAGCGGAAAAGAGAGTAATGAACGTGCAGTATCATTACTCGAGCAGCTTGAGCTGAGCGATGCAAAAGACCGCAAGCTCGGCACATACTCAACAGGTATGCGCCAGCGGCTTTCGCTTGCGCGAGCGCTCATACATCGTCCGAAATTCTTGTTTTTGGACGAGCCGACCTCGGGTCTCGACCCTGAAAGTATTCTAAACGTCAACCGTTTAATTAAAAACCTCGCGGAGCAGGAGGGTACAACAATATTTTTATGCACCCATCAACTGCGGTATGCACAAGAGATTTGCAACGGCTACGGGCTTATTGACGATGGTGTTCTTCTTGCTTCGGGAGATATTGATCATCTTCGTTCTCTTGTCTTTTCGGGAATGACTGTAAGTATTGAAGCCGACAAGTTTCCAAGCGATATTACAGCCACAAAAGCAGATGGACGGCGATATGAAATTGACGTTCAATCCGAAGACGAAATACCTGCGATTATTAAGCGTATTGTTGATAACGGCGGCTCTGTTTATCATGTTTCGGCACGGCATTTGTCACTTGAAGAAATCTACTTCTCCCTGCTGGAAAAGCGAAAGTGTCAGGGGGACGGTTCTACTGACAGCTTTTCTCATCAGGAGGTGAAGCAATCATGATTAATTCAAAACAAAAAGCGATTATTAAAAAGGATATCAGAAGTGTTGTATCGAATAAAAACTTATTAGTCGGCTTAATTGTTGTGCCGCTGGTGCTTGTTGTGTTTTTACCTGTATTGTTCATTATGCTTCTTCATTTTGCACCCGACCAGATGGATGATATGCAGCAGATACTGGAGCTTCTTCCGACCAATTTAATTTCCGATGATATTAATCACACAATGCTTTTGTTCCTTATAAACTATGTTATGCCGACGTTTTTTATTCTTATTCCGGTTATGGCGTCAACGATAATGGCGGCGAGTTCTTTTGTAGGTGAAAAGGAAAAACGCACTCTTGAGACTCTGCTGTATTGCCCTCTTTCGTTGTCTCAAATATATCAGTCAAAAGTGTGGGCTTCGTTTTTCCTCAGCATGGCGGTGTCAATTTCCTCATTTGTTGCCATGTTTATTGTAGTGGAGATTTGTGTGTTCCTGACCTCCGGCGTTTTGTTGGTACCCGGGTTAAACTGGCTGTTTGTAATGCTTATAGTCTCTCCCACTGCATCAATTCTTGCGATTTCGTTAATCGTTGTCGGATCTGCAAAAGCAAAAACAATGGAAGAAGCACAGCAACGGGCGGTTTTCTTCATAATACCGATACTTCTGATGATTGTCGGTCAGTTTTCGGGGATAATGCTGATTAACGAATGGTTCTTACTGATAGCAGGCGCAATATTCGGCACAATAGCTTTTATAATCATGAAAAAATCAATGAGCAACTTCACTTATGAGAAGCTGCTTCGGTGAAAACATGAAAACTTACAAATTCGTAGCAGTGATTGAAAAAGTTCCCGACATAGACGGGGCTTATGTCGCTGTGCCTTATGACATAAAGGCAGTGTTTGGCAAAGGACGGTTGCCCGTATACGCCACATTCGATGGCGAGCCTTACAATGGCAGCATCGTAAACATGGGCGTAAAGAACCCCGATAATTCGATATGCTACATCATCGGCATACGCAAAGACATTCGCACAAAAATCGGCAAACACCCGGGCGACAAGGTGCTGGTAACATTCAAAGAACGATAATGAAGCTAACCAAAAGACAGGAGAACCGTCCCCCTGTCTTTTCTATCACGAACCACGGGGACGGTTCCCGAGAAAGGCGTGCTGTATGTTACACGATTTTAGTAAAGATATGTTTGATATCATCATTCAAGGCGGGCAGTCGAATGCCGAGGGTTGCGGGATTGGACCTGTCGACAAGCCGTTTGAGTCGCGGCATGAGATTCTTATGATGGAAAACGATTTCACAATCATGACAGCGCGTGAGAAAGTGTGGGGTAATGACGCTGTTGGCAACTTTGCATTTTCTTTTACTGATAGATACATCAATGACGGCAGGCTCAAAAACGGACGGAAACTGCTTATCCTACTGGCAGCCGTCGGCGGCACAAGTTTTCACGCAAAACGCTGGGGCTTGCAGGAAACCTTGTGCCTCAGTGGCATAACGACAATATAGAAATCTGCGCGCCGATTGTCACAGCAATCAAGGATGTATGCGCCGACCTAGGAAACGCTGCATTTGTCGAAACCGAAGGCTTGCAATCAAACAGCGAAAAAGTAGGCAACGACGACACAATCCACTTTAGCCGCGAAGCTCTCTGCCTCCTAGGACACCGCTATTACGACGCGTTTTGCGGTATGGAGTAACAAAGGGTACGGTGTCGTTGTTCTACGTCTCAGACATCGCAGGAAATCTAAACACATCAGGTAGCTTCCAATCGCCTTTGATGAAGAACATCACATCACTCATCGGCACAGGCTCCCAAAACGGCGAAACGCCCAGCCAATCGGGGGAAAAGCCAAACTCTATTCTTTCAACTCCGCGAAAGGGAAGCTCAATAATAATATCATCAAATCTGACAGGCTCTTTTGCAATCACGTCTGCTATAAAGAGCCTGTTTTCCTCTTGGTATGCAATGACGATTACATCGAGTGCGGGTAAATAATAAATATCGTCTATATAATCCTTTAGTAGATGAAACATCTGAATTGAACTTGTATTTAAGCAGTCGAGAATGCCGGAAAACTCTGTTCTGTTTTTAATTGCGCTTGCAAGAGTTTGGTCATCAACATTTAGCTTGACCGCCCTCTTCGGATTCGGCTTAGCTGCTGTTGCCAAACTGCCAAAAGCAGAGAAACCGTCCCCCTGTTTTAGAAGCGGTCGATGCGTCTGAACCTGACGAAATCCGAAGCGCGGATAAAAGTCAATCACGCTTTCATTGGCAAACAGAAATGCAGGAACATCTTTATATTCAGACATCACGCACTCCATTAACCGCCTCGATAACCCTTTGCCTCGCATAGATTCGCTAGTACATACCGCGCCAAGCTGGATTGCTCTGCAACGCTCATTTACAAACTCCTTTAAGTAACTATTCAGTGGTACGAGCGAGAAGCGTAAGACAAGGGGTGAAGCCGCTCTCCAAAAGTATCAACGTATATCGAGTTACTCAGTGCCTTTCATTAGGGCGGCTACGATTTCGGGGTGGTCGAATTTATTTTCTGACCTGTTGAAGATGCCGAAGGTCTCTTCCCAGCCCCATTCTTGCAGCTTTGTGACGTAAGATATGTTGGGATCCCACCAGAAGCAGGGGATGCCTTTTGATTTTGCGTAAGAAGTGTAAAACTCTGCCCATGCTACTCTTGATTCCAGATTATTTCTGTTGATTGCACCCATTTCACCTAATATGACAGGGATTTCACGGCTCACAAACAGCTCGTAAGCAAGGTCAATTGGCTCGGTTATCGGGTTTGTGTCATTCGGGTCGTCTGCACTCCACTCGACGGGTCTGTCGTGTCCTGTCCTAAGAGCAAACTCCCACGGTGCGTAAGAATGTATTGAAACGATGATTTTATCATCTACAGTATCTTGAGGTATAACCAACGCTTTTTGGGCAACCTCGCTTGCCGATGCAGCATAAGTTGGTATCATCAATATGCGCTTATCGTTGTGACCGCCTGAGCCTCTTACAGTATCAACAAAGTTTTGGTGCAGTAAATTTACGTTGTTGTGTTCTTCAGGTGTTCCGCCACGCCATTCTGCCGCGCTTCCAACTGTTCTCGGCTCGTTTAGCCCTTCGAAAATTAGTTTTTCGTTATAATCATTGAATGCATACGCGATTTGTTCCCATATTCTTGTGAAGTATGCCCTCGCACTTTCTAAGTCCTCATCTTTCATTGAGAAGAAGTACTCGCAGTGATGAGTGTTTAAGATGATAATCATATCGTTTGCAACGGCGTAATCAACGACTTCTTTGATTCGTGCCATCCAATTCGGGTCTATATTGTAATCTTCATCAGTTGCTTTTATCCATGTTACAGGGATGCGTATTGCGTAAAACCCTGCTGCGCTTAATGTGTCTATATTTTCCTGTGTTGTAATATTCGGTTGCCAGCCGGTTTCCATTGCAGAGACAGTGGGGTTATCGCCGAGCCAGTCCAAACTGTGTGCATCAAACGTGTTCCCCAAGCTCCAACCAACCCGAATATTCGCCACAAGTTCAGAAGCGGTTATATCGTTAAATGGTGTGTTAGCAACCGGGAGTGCGTTGTCTATCTGTGGTGTGTCATCCGAGGGTGTGTCTTCAACCGAGGGTGTACTCTCAATTGATGTATCGGGTGGTGTTGAGTTATCGCAAGCAACAATTGAGAAAATTGCGAATAGTGCGATTGTGAAAATTAGAAGTTTTTTCATTTTAATGCTCCTTAAATTAATACGATAGTTGGGTGTTCATTGATTCTGTGCCGATGCCGCCGAAGGAGGTGGCATAGGTTGCGATTTTTATTGCATCGAGGAATGAGCTTTCAACTCGTTTTGCTGTGTCCTCGCTTTCACCAAGTGCGAAGAAGCCTAGGTTTTGCAGGGCTACTATGATGGGGTTATGTCCGTGCTTTGCATTGAATTTGGCAAATTCATCAGTGATTATTGATATTACGGGATTTGTCTTTGTGTCACTTTCTAATGATATAAACAAAGCTTCGTCGCCGTACATTACGACGTTGTCGGGAGTGAAGGATTTGCGGATTGGCAGGAAGGATTTTTCGTTGGTGACGAATTTTAAGATTTGTTTATTTGTGCAGAAAACTGCGGTGTGTGGAGCAGCTGTGGCAAATGAAACGGAGTGAAATGCACTTTTCAGGGAGTGAACTGCATTATTGTCGTAGGGTACAGCTTCAAATAACGGCATTTCTTTGATTTTCCCTTTAACTGTACTCACTGCATAATACATGAGTTTGTCGATTTCATCAACGGTTTCGGCTGCGATGAATATTCCATGGTTTTGTAAGAGAGTGATTTGCGGACAATTGCCGTGTTTTTGTGAGTATGCTTTAAATGCTTTATCGCACTTGCCTGCAAGCATTAACCCCGGCTTTGATATGTCTATCCATACAGCTTTATCACCAAATAGTCGCTTACAAGCATCGCTACCCTCTGCACTGCAAGTCAGCCCGTTTATCAGCGGAGGGTGGACGTGGAGCACGTATTTATATGGCAGCATAGCATGGAGAACTGCTTCGACACTTGGACGCTTATCGTCCTCGCCGGCTAGCCTTGCGCTCATAATGTCTGCAAGTGCGGCCTCATCTTTTTGAGCTTCATTCATCGAAACGGGGTAGTCACGTGTGATTATCGCCAATAATTTTATTAAGTCCATTGCAACAAACTGCTCGGCTTGTATATCCGAAAGCTTCACCCCTGAGCCTTTGACGTAGAGTACTCCATCTTCTTTGAGCGATGTGTTGCCGCCGCCGTCGAGTACAAACTCTGCGTTTTTACCGTACCGCTGCGACATTTCTATCAGACAATCCAAATTCATCAGGTTACTCCTTTGATAATCTAAGTGCTATAATACCACAAGATAGTGTGTTTTAACAGTAACACAACGAAAAAAACTACTATATTTGCTGTATCTCACAATTGACTGAATTAAGCACCTTATGATATCATAAATACTAAAGTCCAAAGTTACCAAGAGGTGTAAAAATGACAAGAATTCTGGTCGAGAAAAAGGAACCCTTTCAAACGATTGAGAAAGAAATGCTGCTCGAAATACGAGACGTTCTTAACATACCCGGTATTACCCGGGTTCGTATTTTTAACGGCTATGATGTAACAGGTGTTGAGAATATAGACAAAGCAATCGGTGCAGTATTTTCAGAAGCTGCTCAAGATGATGCTTATATAACCGAGCCTGATTTAAGCGAAGCATCGCACTTTTTTGCTGTTGCCGCAGCTATTGACCAGTATGACCAGCGTGAGGATTATGCTAATCAGTTGCTGAAAATCTTAGAGACAGGTGTCGGAACAGATGCCGGAACAGATTCTGATGCAGGTGTCAAACCATCTGTCAATGTTTTTAAGGTGTTTGTACTATACGGTGAAATCACGGAAGCTGAACTTGTCAGAATAAAAGCATACTTTATTAATCCTTTAGAAATGAGGGAGCTTCCTCAGGCGAAGCAAGACGGGTTATTGGGGAGTGTGCTGTGTTTTGAAGTAAAACCGAGAGTTTATTCTCAGCCTGATTCTGTTGAGAAAATTGAAGGATTCTCGAATGCTGACGATGCTCTGTTAAAAGTTTTGGCGGATAAGTATTCGATTGCAATGGCAATAGATAACCTGAAGCTGTGCAGCGAATATTTTGCGAAGGAAAACAGAGACCCGACCGTGACGGAGATGAAAGTACTGGACACCTATTGGTCTGACCATTGCCGGCACAGTACATTTATGACAGAGCTTGATAAAATCGAAGTCGAAGATAATAAGTACGCCGAGGGCTTAAAGCGTGCTCAAGATTTGTTGTATCAAAGTAAGTCTTATGTATACGGCGACGAGTTTCGTCCGCTTTGTCTTATGGACATTGCGACGATGGAAATGAAGAAGCTGAAAAAATGCGGGATTCTCGATGATTTAGAGAAATCCGATGAGGTCAACGCCTGCAGTATTGAAGTTTCTGTGCCTGTTGACGGTAAGCAGGCAAACATGATTGTGATGTTTAAGAATGAAACTCATAATCACCCGACTGAAATGGAGCCGTTCGGCGGAGCTTCAACTTGTCTCGGCGGTGCGATACGTGACCCGTTATCGGGGCGTGCTTATGTTTACGGTGCAATCAGAGTAACAGGCAGCGCCGACCCGAGAGAGCCGGTTAAAGATACGCTCACAGGCAAGCTGCCGCAAAGGAAAATTACGCAGACAGCCGCAGAGGGCTACAGCTCGTACGGCAATGGTATCGGATTGCCTTTGGGGCATCTTGCCGAATACTACGACCACGGCTTCAAAGCCAAGCGCATGGAGTGTGGGGCGGTTGTAGCAGCTGCCGAGAAAGCGGACATTGTCAGGGGAAGAGCAGAGTCCGGTGATGTTGTTGTGCTTATTGGCGGCAGAACCGGGCGTGATGGTTGCGGTGGGGCAACGGGCTCTTCAAAAGAGCATGACGATGGTTCGCTCGAAAAAGGCGGCGCTGAGGTGCAAAAAGGCAATCCTGTTATTGAGCGTAATATTGTAAGGCTGTTTCGTAAGCCTACTGTTTCAAGAATGATTAAAATCTGCAACGATTTCGGGGCAGGTGGTGTTTGCGTTGCTGTCGGTGAGCTTGCAGACGGACTGGATATAAATCTGGATAATGTCACAGTGAAATATTCGGGGCTTGATGGCACAGAGCTTGCGATATCTGAGTCTCAAGAGAGAATGGCAGTTGTTATTGACAGAAAAGACCTCGATGCATTTCTTGCAGAAGCAACCGCTGAAAATTTGGAAGCATCTAAAATCGCTGAAGTCACTGATAACGGACGTGTTGTTATGAAGTGGAAAGGTGACGAAATATTAAATCTTACGAGTGATTTTCTTAACTCAGGCGGCGTGAGACAGAAAACAAATGTTAAGGTATCTGCTCTTGATTGGAGCTTTGCTGACGGTGCGCCGGAAGATGGGAAGATGGGCGGTAATGCCGGAATTGCTGCAGATGGAGATATTAAAAGTGCGTGGCTGAGCAATCTCTCTGACCTCAATGTCTGCTCTAAGCAAGGCTTGACAAGCCGTTTTGATTCAACCACAGGCGGCGGCACTGTTTTTATGCCATACGGCGGAGTGAACCAAAAGACTCCGGAGCAAGGGCTTGCGATGCGGATTCCGCTTCGAGAGGGAGAAACTGACTATGGCACACTAATGACTGTCGGGTATAATCCGTCTCTTGGGAACTATAGTCCGTTTCATGCAGCGATGTATGCAGTTATTGAATCCGTGATGAAAATTGTTGCTATGGGTGGTGATTTTCGCAAGGTTCGCTTAAGCTTTCAAGAGTATTTTGAAAGGCTTACAACGGAGGAAAGCTGGGGCAAGCCTTATGCAGCGCTTATGGGAGCGTTTCTTGCGCAAGACGAGCTGCAGATTGCGGCAATCGGCGGCAAGGACAGTATGTCGGGGACATTTAATGATATAAATGTTCCGCCGTCTCTGCTGTCGTTTGCTCTTGCTGTTGAAGATACAACGAAGCTTATTTCCCGTGCGTTTAAGCGATCGGGGAATAAGGTGTATTTGCTGAAAACTCCCATTGATGATAGCGGCATTCCGAATTTTAAGACTTTAAGGCAAAACATGAGTTCGGTTTATGCTTTAATTGGGTATGGTCAGATAAAATCAGCAAGTGTTGTCGGGGCAGGAGGCATTGCAGCGGCAGTTAGTGAGATGGCATTTGGTAATGGAATCGGATTGCTGCTTGACCCCGATTTTAAAGATAACCTGTTTATGCCGCAATATGCATCACTGATAATTGAGCTTGAAGTTACTCCCAAGGACGATAAGGGTCTTCGTGACGATTATATTCTGCTCGGAACAACAACAGATAGTAAATGTATCGAAGTTGGCGGAGTGCAAATATCACTCGATGAAGCACTTAATGCTTGGGAAAGTCCGCTTAATACGGTGTTCCCTATTCCGGATATACAGGCTGTGGAAAGTAGTAATAATGCTGCGCTCGGGGTCAGTGTTGCAGAAAATAGCGGTATAAAAGTCCTTATTCCGATTTTCCCCGGCTCGATTGGCGAGTATGAGCTTGAAAAGCAGTTTAGAAAAGCAGGAGCAGATATTGAAACAGTTCTGTTTCGTACGCTAACACCAACAGATGTTGAAAAAAGCTATAAAGAACTAACCGATGCGATTAATAGAGCCGATATATTCGCGATTCCATCGGGTTTAACTGCAGGAGCTGAGCCTGACGGCAGTGCCAAGCTTATTGCAATGATTATGAGACATCCGGGTGTGAAAAATGCTTTAAACAAGTTGATAAGCGAGCGTAAAGGGCTTGTGCTCGGCATTGGTGAAGGGTTTAAGGCTCTGCTGAAAACAGGAGCGATTCAAACCGGACTTGTTCAGGACAAAGAGTGTGACCTGATTGCCTACGCAAAAAATCCAACAAACAAGTATCACTGTACACTAAAAAGTGTTAAGATAGAGCAAACACAATCGCCATGGCTTAAAGATATGGGCGGCACAACCGAAATAGTGCCGGTCAGTGGATACGACGGCACAATATATATGCCTGACGAATTATACGATGAATTTGCGAAAAACGGGCAAATCGCTTCTGTTTACGAAACAGGAAAACCTGTCAAGGGGACGGTTCTTTTGACAGGTTACACCGTTGAGGCGATGGTGAGTGAGAACGGGCTGGTGCTCGGGAGAGTCGGGCTTGCTCCGAACATGGGTAAAGGTCTTTATACCAATGTGATTTCGGATGCTGTTGAAAGCAAGATATTTACCAATGCGGTTAATTATATTTTATCAGGTCGTTAGTGGAGGATGTTATGAAGGTTGGCATTATTATGGGGAGCGACTCGGATTTGCCTGTTATGAAAGAGGCGGCTGAATTTCTCGATGAAATGGGTATTTCTTATGAGATTACTATTGTGTCGGCTCATAGGACTCCCAAAAGGCTCTATGAATATGCGGAGACAGCGATAACGAAGGGTCTTTCCGTAATAATCGCAGGAGCAGGCGGCAGCGCGCATTTACCGGGTATGGTTGCATCAATTACAACACTGCCTGTTATTGGCGTTCCCGTTAAGTCGAGAACACTTGACGGTGTTGACTCCTTGTACTCAATAGTCCAAATGCCGCCCGGCATTCCGGTAGCAACTGTTGCGATTAATGGTGCGAAGAACGCCGGTATACTTGCGGCTTCGATACTTTCTGTGAGTGATAAAGAGATAGCCGATAAGCTTAAAAAGTATAAAGACAGTCTTGAAAGCATGGTTATCGGCAAAGCAGAAAAGCTGGAAAAACAAGGGCATAATTCATATTTGAAAGAAATGGGTTAAACAATAGTGAGTATAATCGGGAAGAAAATCGGCATAGTCGGCGGCGGACAGCTTGGCAAGATGATGATACTTGAAGCCAAGCGGCTGGGGTTTTATGTTGTTACCCTCGACCCCGAAGCAGATTGCCCTTCGCATAGCATCAGTGACCATCATATAGTCGCGGATTTAAATGACCCAAAGGGATATCATGAACTTGCAAAGCTGACCGATGTAATTACTTACGAGTGGGAGAATATAAATGCCGATGTGCTTGAAAGTCTTGAAATAGAAGGCGTGCCTGTATATCACCCGATTAAAACGCTTAAAAAAATTCAAAACAAGCATACTCAAAATGTGAATTTACGTGATAATGGAATTCCTGTTCCGAGATTTATTGAAGTAAAAACTACCGCTGAAATTCGGGAAACCGGAAAGCTTGAGAACTTTGGTTATCCGCTTATGCTAAAAACTACAACAGGTGGATATGACGGTAAAGGAACGGCTCTAATCAGAACCGAAGATGATGTCGATGAGGCGTTTAGGCAGCTTGGCAGCGGCGTAAAAGGTTTGATGGTTGAAGAGTTTGTGGCTTTTGAAAAAGAAATTTCGGTTATTGCCTGCAGGAATATCGCAGGAGAAAAGGTTATCTATCCAATTGCTGAAAACACCCATATAAACAGTATTTTAGATACAACAATTGTTCCGGCACGTATTGATGAGGCTGTTTTTGAAAAAGCAATTGATATTTGCAACAGAGTAATGTCGGCTTTTGAATTTATCGGTACATTTTGTATTGAGATGTTTGTCACAAAGCAAGGTGATGTTTACGTTAATGAGATTGCACCGCGACCGCACAATTCGGGGCATTATACAATTGAGGGGTGCTTCGCCAACCAGTTTGAGAATCATATTCGTGCAGTTGTCGGACTGCCGCTTGGTGATGTGAGCCTGAGAAAGCCAGCAGTGATGGTTAATTTGCTTGGTGAAAGCAATGGAACAGCAAAGCTTATGGGTCTTGAGGAAGCATATAACGACCCGTTTGTGCAAGTGCATTTTTATGGAAAAAAAGAATCTAAAACAGGCAGAAAAATGGGGCATTATACTGTCGTTGGAGAGAGTATAGAAGATACACTCAAGCGTGCAGAAAAGTATAAAAAAGTTATTCGTATAATCGGTCAGTAGCCAAGAATACCGTAAACCGAACCGGAGGGTAAATGTTGGAAAAGTTTAATGAAGAGTGTGGCATAGTTGCTGCAATGCTTAAAGGGAATATCGATGCTGCGCAGACTGTGTACTTCGGTCTCAACGGTCTGCAGCACAGAGGGCAGCAATGTGCAGGGCTTGCTGTGTGTAATGATGGTGTTATGAGCTGTTACAAGGATACAGGACTTGTGACGGAAGTGCTCGATGAGAAAATATTATTGTTACTCAAAGGCGATATGGCTCTGGGGCACGTTAAGTATGGTCCTGCAAGTGAGAGCTTCCAGAACTTTGCGCAGCCGCTTGTTATCAATTACCGTTACGGTTCGCTCGCGGCTGCGTTTAACGGAGCGCTCGTAAACGGCGATAAGCTCCGTGAGAATATGGAAAATGATGGGGTCATATTTTCCACAAAAACCGATTGCGAGGTTGTGGCGGCGCTGGTTGCTCGTAATGACGAGAACAATTTAACCGATGCGGTGAAAGCCGCGATGGAGAAAATGCAAGGCGGCTACGCGCTTAGCATTATGACAAAAGACCGTGTAATCGGCGCACGCGATCCACACGGCATAAGACCGCTCGCAATCGGGAAGCTCAACGGCGGCTACGCGCTTGCTTCGGAAAGCTGTGCTTTTGATATGATGGAGGGCGAGTTCATCAGAGATGTGAAGCCCGGTGAAATTGTGATTATCGATAGCGATAATATAACGTCTGTTGATACTGACTTATCAAAGGATAAAGCAAAGGCAATGTGCTCTTTTGAGTACGTTTACTTTGCGCGTCCCGATTCGACTATTGACGGGAAGAATGTATATGACGTCAGGGAGAGTGCGGGGAAAACGCTCGCAACCGAGCATCCTGTGGAGGCTGATATTGTTATTGGTGTGCCCGACTCAGGGACACCTGCTGCTTTAGGTTATTCAATCGGAAGCGGTATACCGTTTCGACCCGGTCTTATTAAGAATAAGTACATCGGGCGTATCTTCATTCAGCCGACACAAACTCAAAGAGAGACGGGTGTTAGAATTAAGCTTAATCCGATTGAAATGCTCGTAAAAGGAAAATCCGTTGTCCTGGTTGACGATAGTATAGTTCGCGGAACGACAATGAGAAAACTCATTGCAACACTTCGTCTTGTCGGGGCAAAAGAGGTGCATCTGCGGATTAGCTCACCTCCGATAAGAAATTGTTGCTACTTCGGAGTAGACACTCCCGATATTAAAGACTTTATAGCGACCGACCACTGCGTGGAAGAAATAAGACAGGAGCTTGATGCAGACAGTCTTGGTTTTCTGAGCCTTGAAGGTCTTCACCAATCCTTGGGCGGCACAGGCTACTGCACAGGCTGCTTCAGCGGCGAATACCCAATGGAAGTGTGAAAGACCGGTATATTAACCTGTCAATAGAACCGTCCCCGTGACACATTAACCTGTCAAAAGAACCGTCCCCGTGACAGGTGACAGAGAGAGGAAGAATATGGAAAAGTGGACTTATGAAAAAGCAGGAGTCAGTGTTGAGGCAGGCTATGATGCGGTGAAGCGCATGAAAAAGCATGCGGCGAGAACAAAAATCCCAGGTGTTCTCGAAGGGCTTGGCAGCTTCGGCGGCTTGTTTGAACTGCCGCAGGGCTACTCGCAGCCCGTGCTCGTGTCGGGCACGGACAGTGTCGGCTCAAAGGTGCAAATTGCCTTTGAGATGGACATACACAACACCATCGGCATCGACTGTGTTGCGATGTGTGTCAACGACATTATTTGCATGGGCGCAAAACCGTTATATTTCCTCGACTATATTGGTATTGGAGGGCTTGACCCCCAAAGAGCGGAGCAGCTTGTCGAGGGTGTGAGCGAGGGTTGTGTTCAATCGGGCTGTGCTTTAATCGGTGGTGAAACCTGCGAAATGCCCGATATATACAAACCCGGTGAATACGATTTGGTCGGTTTTGCAGTAGGTGTCGTTGAGAAAAGCCGTATAATTACGGGTAAAGAAATCGAAGCCGGCGATACGATTATCGGTATCGCTTCTTCGGGATTGCACAGCAACGGCTTTACGCTTGTGCGAAAGCTTGCCGAGCATAGAAACATCGGTTACGGTGATTATATGAACGAGCTTGGAGCAAAGCTTGGAGATGTTTTGCTGACGCCGACGAAGCTATATGCAAAGGTTGTTGAGAAGCTGATATCGCAGTTTAACATTAAAGGAATGGCAAATATAACAGGCGGAGGATGGGTTGAAAATATCCCGCGAATGCTTACCACAAGTGACTTAAAAATCGCCGTATCAAAAAACGGTGTTCCTGTGCATAGTATTTTTTCACTTCTCCAAAACTGGGGTAATGTGGACGAATATGAAATGTATTCAACATTTAATATGGGTATAGGACTTACACTTTGTGTCAGCCCCAATGATGCACAGAGTGTTATTCAGGCAATAAATGAGTTCGGCGAACAAGCCTACGTAATCGGCACAGCTGAGCAGCGTGCAGAGGGAGAAAAGGATATTGTATTCGTTTAACCTTGCGGTATTAATATCAGGTGGCGGCTCAAACTTGCAAGCAATAATTGATGCGACGGAAAATGGCTTAATCAAAACCGCAAAGGTCGCATTAGTTGTATCGAGCCGCAGCGACGCTTACGGTCTTGAGCGAGCGAAAAAACATGGTATACCAAGTCTTGTGATTCGCGGCAGCGAAAGCAGGAAGCTTCTTGCAAAGCTGAAAGCACACAAAATAAACGGTATTGTACTTGCAGGATATTTATCGATTTTGCAACCTTGTGTAATTAACGAATATAAAAATAAAATTATCAATATTCACCCTGCACTATTGCCGATGTTTGGAGGCAAAGGAATGTATGGGATAAATGTACATCAAGCGGTTATCGCTTCGGGTACTCCCTATACAGGAGCTACTGCACACTTTGTAGATTGTGGTGTAGATACGGGTGCGGCTCTCATAAGAGGTGTTGTTCGTGTATTGCCGGGTGACACAGCAGAGATCTTGCAAAAAAGGGTACTTGATGTCGAGCATATTATCCTTGTGCGTGCGGTCAGAGCGCTTTCCGGTGGGTTTGCAGAGGATTATAAAAACAACCCTCCGGTATTACTCAGTGATAATGACAGAGATGGTATAATTGATTATGCAAGGGAAATAAAAAATCTTAGTGAAGCATTACTAAATGCGGACAGTGAGGGTTTATGAGAATATTAATTATCGGAAGTGGCGGACGAGAACATTCTATTGGCTTAAAGCTGAAGCAAACCCCTGATATAGAGCTGTTTTTTGCGCCCGGTAATGGCGGAACTGCGCAAATTGGTAAAAACATCAACATTAAAGTTGATGATATTACCGGGCTTGCCGATTTTGCCGAGAAGGAGAAAATCGATATGTCGGTTGTCGGACCGGAGCTGCCTCTGATACTTGGTGTTGCAGACGAGTTTAACCGACGCGGTCTACGCATATTCGGACCGGGTTCGTGCGGAGCGAAGCTTGAAGGCAGTAAAGCATTCGCTAAAGAGTTTATGAAAAAATACGCAATACCGACCGCGAGGTATGACGCGGTCACGGATATTGACAGTGGGCTCAAGCTGCTTGAAGACAGTAGCTTTCCCGTTGTAATTAAAGCTAACGGGCTTGCAGCAGGCAAGGGTGTAATTATTTGTACCAATAAAGCCGAAGCCGAAGCCGCGTTAAGAGATATGCTTGAAAATAATTCGTTTGGCGAAGCAGGCAGTGTTGTTGTGCTTGAAGAGTTTCTTGTCGGGAAAGAGGTGTCATTGCTGTGCTTTACAGATGGTGAGACAATAATCCCGATGGAGACAGCAAGCGATTATAAACGTGCGTCAGACGGCGATAAAGGTGCAAATACAGGAGGCATGGGAAGCATATCACCATCACCGTACTACAGTCCGGGGCTTGGAGATGAAATCGCTCAAAAAACCCTTGAAGGGATAAAAAAAGAAGGCTTTGACTACAGAGGTGTCATATATATCGGGCTGATACTGACTGTTGATGGTCCTAAGGTACTCGAATATAACGCAAGATTTGGCGACCCTGAAACACAAGCGCTGCTGCCGAGGCTTGAAACGGATTTAACGCAGATATTTAATGCTGTAGTAGATAAAAAGCTGTCGGAGTGCAAAATAAGCTGGAGTGATACGAAAGCGGTGTGTGTTGTAATGGCATCACAAGGTTACCCCGGTGCTTATAAAACAGGCTATGAAATAGAAATTGCACCTACAAAAAGCTTAGTCTTCCACGCAGGAACAACACTATCAACCGGGGCACCCGGCAACACAGAGGGACGAGGTATCCCTACGGGAGCACTTGTTACGAGTGGGGGGCGTGTACTTGCTGTCACTGCAATGAGTACAAGCTTTGAAGAAGCAAAGAATATTGTTTATAACGATATTAAGAAAATCCGTTTTGAGGGCTCTACCTACAGAAGTGATATAGGTGTGGTGAGATGAAATTAATTTTTACAGGTAAAACAAAAGATGTTTATGAGCTTGATGATGGAAGCTACAGGCTATCTTTTAAAGACGATATGACAGGTGCCGATGGAAAATTTGACCCCGGTGCAAATTCGGTGGGTTTAACTGTTGATGGTGCAGGTCGCGCCGGTCTTGAGATGTCTTCGTACTATTTTAGGTTAATCGAAGAAAAAGGTTATCCGACACATTTCTTGTCGGCAGAAGATAACTGCATGACAGTAAAGCAAGGAAAGCCTTATGGCGGAGGGCTTGAAGTTATCTGCCGCTACAAAGCACTCGGAAGTTTTATAAGACGATATGGTGACTATATAAAAGAAGGAGCTCCGCTTAACGCAGTTGTTGAAATGACGTTAAAAGATGATAACCGCGGAGACCCGCTTATCAACGAGGATGCACTTATTGCAATCGGAGTTCTTTTGCCGGGAGAGTACTCTGAGATTAGAAAGCTTACTCAAGAAATTTGCTCGGTGATAAGAGAAGATTTGACCGCGAAAAACCTAGAGCTGTGTGACATCAAATTGGAGTTTGGCAAGGATTGCAGCTCAAAGCCAATGCTTATAGATGAAATATCAGGCGGCAATATGAGAGTTCTGAAAGACGGAGAATCGGTAGCTCCCATCGAATTGTCAAAATTGGTTTTACAAAACAGAACGTGATGATTGATAATTATATCAAGCGTGCAAAAAACGGAGAAAGCATTTATATTTGCTCTGTCAGAGATGATTTTAGCTCAACGGAAAAAGTTGTTGAGTGTATTTTGACGACCGCAACAAATGAAACTCACAGCTTCACCATACCGGTATCATGTCCCGAAAACGCAGAAGATAGAGCCTTCGTTCGCGATTACTTCTACTCAAATTTATATAATATTATTTCAACCTTTGGCGGAAAGACTATGACCTTGCAGACGTCTTCGGAAAATGAGTTTATTCTTGAGCTGTGCTCTGAGCTTGATGATGTATTTCAAGTGAATTTGCCGAGATTAGAGCGTCAGGGTTATGGAAAATGCCTTAATGTAACCGACAGGGTCAATGAGGCTATGGGGCACGCACCTTTTGCTTTTATTACGGTTAATGATAAACAGCTTGTTTGCCCCATGAATGATAAAACTAAACAAAATGTTGAAAAGCCTAACATCTTCGCCGACGCAGAGAGAAAATACATTAATATTGTTAAAAAGGCTTCTACCATGGTGCTGCTGGGATTAGATATAGGCGGAACGGATATCAAGGCTATAGCAGCTGTTAACAATCGCCTGGCAGTCTTTAAGGAATATGATTGGAATCCTGCAAAAATGACAAGTGTGAGCCAATTAATCGATGGGGTAAAAGGTGTAGTTGAAGATGTGTGCTCTGAGCTTGGGCAATCGCGACAGCTTGATGGAATTGGGGTTGGGTTTCCCGATGTTGTTATAATGAATAAAATTGTCGGCGGAGAAACCCTTAAAACGCGAGGAATCAGAAATGCTTCACCCGATTACGAGAAAGAGTTTGCAGGGTTGCTGAAGTTAAATAACATATTGCTCAGTTATTGTAAGCCGGGAGGTGTCGTAAGCATGACAAACGATGGCTCTCTTGCTGCTTTTACCGCAGCGGTTGAGCTTGCACACTCAAGCCGCGTTGACGAAATAAAAAATGGAGTTCTCGCACACACACTAGGAACAGAGCTTGGAACAGGGTGGGTTGACGAAAACGGTGAAGTTCCGCAAATTCCTTTGGAAATATATAATTGCGTTGTTGACGTTGGGAACTATCCTGCGCGCAAGTTCTTACCGTTTGATTTACGAAGCACGCTTAATTTTAATACTCAAATCGCAGGAACGATGCAAAAATACGCAAGTCAAAGCGGGGCTTATCGGCTAGCTATAGACTACTTTAAAAAGCATTCGCCTGAGAATTATAGTGAGATGTTTAAGCGTGGGTTTATTGAAGAAAGACATGATGGCCTTTATGTTATAACTTCGCCGGAGGATATGAGAAAGCCGCTTCTTGAGTTTATTATGAAGCTTGCTGATGATAATGAGCCAAGTGCCGAAGGAGTATTTTTTGAAATTGGTAAATACCTGGCAGCAACATGGCGTGAAACCGAATTTCTTCTTAATCCGAAAGCGAAGGGACGAATTATTTACGGACGCTTTGTAAAAAGTGCAAAATGTATGAGACTTATGCAAGAGGGAGCGAGAACTCTCAAAGGTGCTTCTGAGTTTGAAATGGAAGCAGGCAACGATGAGCTTGCATACACCCCTCTCATGAAGGAATTGAAGGAAAATCCGCACTTCACTGTGGCACAGTTCGGTCAATCAGTCGGCGCGATTTATTATGCTTTGCAAAATAGTCAAAGTGTATAAGTTTTGAAGTTGAGAGTTTACAAAAATGTAACTTTATGTTACTTGAGTGCTCAAGTAGCTTGTGATATTATCTATAGCAAGAGGCAAAAAAATCATGAGGGTTATGTAAAATGCGATTAAAACCAAAGCGAAAAGCATCACGTATAAAAGTGATGATAATCATATTAATACCGGTAATAATAGCCACCTTAGCATTTAGCTTTGTGGGGTTATTTTATCGTGATTCCGATAGGATATACCCGAACATTTCAATTGCCGGTGTCGATGTTTCATGGATGACAAAAGATGAAGCTATTAATGCTCTCAATCTGTCGGAGTTTGAGCAAAGAATTCATGATGCAAGCGTGACTATTATTTTCCCTGATTATTCGGAGCTTATTATCACAGGTGAGGACATCAATTTAAGCCATGACGCAATCAGTGTTGTTAATAGCGCATTCTCAGTAGGACGAGGGCAGGGCTTTGTGCGTGACACTATGTCATTTATCAGCCGTCATTTTCAAGATACCAGAGATTTCGGCATATTTGAGTCTTATGACACAGACAAATTGTTTACTATCGTTGAAGAGTTTACTAATGACTACAATAACAGGCTTGCAAGCACCGAGCCAATCATATACAGCAATAAAATAATTTTTACAAAGGGTGCCGGACAAGAGCTTGCGGAAAAAATGATTGTTCAGGATTTAGCGTATTTGGGATTCTTTGACTCGTATGAAACCGGGCAACCGATCACAATAGACTACACACTGCCTGAGACTGTAACAAACAGTGCTGAATTATTTGCTGTACATCATGGTCTGCATGTCCCCGTAACATCTGCTGAAATCAATCTTGAAACTCTTGAAGTATCAGAGAGTATGGTTGGTGTTGATTTTGATATATTTTATGCGGTAGAAATGCTAAACGCAACAGAGTCCGGCAAAACGGTTACGATAAATGTCAGATACATTCAGCCGGAAACAACCACAGAGTACCTTGAGGACCTCCTTTTTAGAGATTCGTTTGGCGAGGTTACGACATGGGTGCACGGCGATAATAACAGAATCACCAACATTCAAATATCATCCGAAGCTATAAACGGGCTGGTTTTAAATCCCGGTGACGAGTTTTCTTTTAACAATGTAGTAGGCGTCCGTTCAAGTGCAAAAGGCTACAGACCCGGAGGTGCTTTTGTCAATGGGGAAACAGTAAGTGTAATCGGCGGCGGAGTATGTCAGGTAGCATCTACCCTACACGCAGCGATGATGCACTCGGATCTTACAATAACCGAACGCCACGGACACAGCAGATCGGTACCTTATCTACCGCGAGGCAGAGATGCGACAGTCTTTTGGAACAAGCTTGACTTTAAATTTGAAAACAACACAAGCTTCCCTGTCCGCATTGATTTTAAACTCGACGGTCGCTATTTAACAGCAAGTGTTTATGGGACAGCAACACATAAGTTGCCGATTCGCAACCAAGTAACACTTGCCTGAGGTAATAATGTCAAAAGTAACGCAGAAAGTATCAACATCTTTTAAGATAGTAGCGGCAATTTTAACGCCGCTACTCATTACTGTTATATCATTTTATATATATGGATTATATATAATGAATCTGAAGCAGATTTATCCAAACATATCAATAGCCGGAATTGATGTATCGGGAATGACAAAATATGAAGCGATGCAGTCACTGGGGCTTGAAGCATATCAACGGCGCGGAGCTGAGACCCGTGTCAATTTTACGTTCCCTGACGGGTCGGAATTTACTATTGATGGAAATGATGCGATGATGCACCACAATGCAAGCGATGTCGTAGATGAAGCTCTTGCTATCGGACGAGGTCGTGGGGTGTTTCGTGATTTAATAACTTATATTGGGCGGGATAAGGCTGAGGAGATAGCGCTTGATATCGACTTTTTCATTGAAGAATCACAGCTTCAAAATGCAGCGGAGATAGTCACCGAGGATTTTAATCTCGGCTTTTCGTCGTCAGTGCCAAGGGTGTTTGAGGACAGAGTTATATTTACAAAAGGAGCCGGACACGTAACGGCATCTGCCGATGAGGTTTTCGAACTTGCTTACAACGGCTTGTTTAAGTCGCTTGAAACCGGGGAGCCTGTTGGAATCGAATATGTTCTTCCGGAAACTGTCAGAATGGTAAATGACATTATTGATTTGAGAAACAAGCTTTTTGTACAGATGGTATCATCAGAATTTGATCCTGAAGCAATGGCGGCAACCGAGAGTTTTATCGGAGTAGACTTTAATGCAGTGCTTGCCGCTCGTATCCTCAGTAATGTTAAATCCGGGCAAACTATTGAACTGCCGCTGATTTTCACACACCCGGAATACTCACAGGAATATCTTGACAGCTTGCTGTTTCGTGACTTAATAGCCGAGCGGACAACGCATGCACATGGTACACAAGCAAGGCTCACAAATATAAGACTTGCTTCAGAAGAAATTGACGGGCTGATTTTATTAGCAGGCGACGAGTTTTCGTTTAACGGTGTTGTTGGCAGGCGCTCGCCTGAGCGCGGCTTCCAAATGGCGCCGATTATGGTAAGAGATGCGGTTGAAACTCAGTTTTCTTACGGCGGCGGAGTATGTCAGGTCGCATCAACAATATATGCCGCAATCAGACCTTCGCAAATTCTGGTGACAGACCAACGAAAGCATAGTGAGCCTGTACCGTATTTGCCGTGGGGTCATGATGCGACAGTTTTTTATCCATATATTGACTTTAAGTTTGTTAACAATACGGATTACCCGATGCGGTTGGACGTAGAACTTGACGAACGTAATGTGATCGTCCATGTTTGGGGAACAATAAAAGATGATTTTCCGAGAAAAGCAGACTGGAATGATTAATTTATATCGTGTCCGCTGTAATATACATTGCCGGGGGTAAGCTCTCCATACTTATGGTAGAGAAGCTCAGAAACAGTAACAAGCTGAAACCCTTGCTCAATAAGCTCGGGGATTAAGTGCTGATATGCTAGTAGTGTTGACCTGTAGATTTCATGGCTGAGGACAATTGAGCCATCTTTAACTCTTTGTAATACAGAGTAATATACGTCGTCGGGATTATCTGTGTTCCAATCCTCGGGGTCTACCGACCAATAGACAATGACGTAGCCAAGCTCGGCTGCGACTTCTCTCAGCGTGTCGCTAACTGCACCATAAGGCGGTCTGAACATCAGAAGCTCTGTTTCTGTAATATCAAAAATAACTTCACTTGTTTCGAGAATTTGCGGTCTAACATCTTCGGCAGACAGTTTAGCGAGATTTCTGTGATCCCAAGATTGGCCGATGACTTCGCTGCCAAGGTCAACCGCTCTTTGAAGAGAATCCGGATTAGTGTTTGCTATATTGCCAACAACGCAAAATGTTGCGCGAACATTATGCTTTTCAAGTAAATCTAAAAATAAATCGGTATATAGTCCGGGCCCGTCACTAAATGATAATGCAATCATTGGTTTTGACGGGTCTATTGTGTTGCTTTGACGCGGGAGCTCATAAGTTATTTCTACCCCGTCATCATCAACGATTGTTATATTATCGAAATCAGGCAGAGGTTGAGGGGTGATTTCCGGAGTCGGAGCTGTTTCGAGAGGCGGGTCTCTCCTGATAAGAAGAGCTGAACCCAACTCATCGTAGGGCAGAGTCACGGTTAGTGTCGGAAATGTGTCAGGCAATTGCTTACCCTTTTCCAATACAACAATAATTCCACGGTGACCTATAACCAGATTACCAAGCCAGCTTTCATCAACAAAGTTCAGGTGTCCTTCGGTGCTTGGATGCTCAACCCTCATTCTGGTTACGAGCAACGGACTTATAATGTCTTCGGTCTTTGAAAAGTCGAGAATGTCGCCGGACTCTAAAAATCTGTCTCTTTGTAAATCGATGTTAAAGCTTTTGACGATTTCCTGCCCGGGAATCGGTTCGGATGTCATTGAGTATGAGATTTTCCCTGTCTCAAGGATTCCGGCGTATCTGTTATCAATGACAAATGAGTTAAAGTGTACATTTACTTCGCCCAGAGCACGTGGCTCATGCTCCTGTATGGCAAGAAATTCTGAAGCCATATCATTATATATCCCGTGCGCCCACCCGGAAATCGGATTGTCGAGGGTTGGATTTCCTGATTGCGGAAAACGGATATAAGCGTGAATAGGGTCGTTATTATGCCTGATAAGCTCACTTATGCCAAATTCGATTATCGCATATCCGGGTTCGTCAGGGTCTGTTATTGGTAATGGGGTTGGTGCTGCATCTTCAACCGGTGTTCTTTCGGGAGGCTGCACCATACGCGGATTTGTTGCAGAGCTTATTGCAAATAGTATAAAAGCCAACATTAAAATTCCGCATAATTGCAAAAATCTTATCATTACAAAGGGTCATTCCTTTCAAAGTTTGCTTGTTATGAATTAACCGCATATTCTAACGGCGAGTCCCATATTTCGTGCCAGATTAGCTGCGTGCTCAGCTATGTCTTCCGAGCATTCGTCAGTTCCGTCCATCATTTCAATCATTCCGAGACTTGCGAATTTACCTGCACTGAGTTTTTTATACTTTAGTAAATCTACCTTAACGTACCGTCCGAGGTTCTTAATAAACTTCAAACGGCCGACTATTTCATCATCACTGTCGTTGATGCCCGGTATTAAAATCATGCGGACAATCATTTTTTTGCCCATGTCTGCAATCCTCATTGCATTTTCCAGGATTAATTGGTTGTCAACACCGGTATAGCGCTTATGCAGTGTTCTGTTTAACATTTTAATATCGTATAGTACGAGGTCGACTGCAGATACAAGAGGGGCAAGCTTCTCCCAGGCAAAATATCCTGCCGTGTCCAGAGCAACGTGTATTTCCATTTCTTTAAGAGCTGTGCCTACCTCAAAAAAGAACTCTGCCTGCATACCGGGGTCTCCGCCGGAGAAAGTTACACCTCCGCCGGTTTTGTCATAGTGACTTCTGTCGCGGATTAAAGCTGCAACAAGCTCTTTTGCTGAAACAACTCCACCATCTCTTTCATAAGCGTCATAGTAACACACAACAGAACGTTCTTCAAGATTTTCATTATCCTCCGGCTGCGTAACGCAAGCACCGCAACCAACACACCTTCGCGGATGATAAAGAAACTTCGCGGCATCACCTATCAGTTCGGGATTTAAGCACCATAAGCAATTCATAGGGCATCCGACAGCATATACTGTGGAACGGATTCCCGGACCATCCTTTGTTGAGAATCTTTCAAGTTTTGAAATGAACCCGTCCGGCATACTATGAACCCCCGGTGGTGTCGATGTCTTCAGCGTTTTCACCTTCTGCGTAGGCAGCAGATGCGGCAGCTTTTTCCTGCTCATATTTTACGTGGTCAAAATACTCAAGCATTAGCTGCTTAATTATGACTGCAATCGGTACTGCAAGAAACATTCCGACTATTCCAAAATACGCACCGCCGATAACAACAGCGATAATAACAAGTATCGGACTGATTTTGAAAGATGATTTCATTATTCTCGGTTCGATAAAGTTACCGTCAATCTGATGGAATATCAGAAGGCATATCAATACATAAACAGCAGTGTTTAAATCTACGGCTATGAGCGCAATTGCACTGATTATAAATGCCGAAATTATTGAACCAAGGTATGGTATGAAATTAAATGCACCTGCGATAAGTCCAAGCAAAAGAGCATAAGGAACACCGAAAATTACTAATATTGTTGTTGAGACAACAAAGTTTATCAGGCTGTCAAGCCCTTTGCTTGCGATAAATGTGAACAGAACCTTGTTAACTTGACCAAAATAGTTGTTTGTTTTTATGACTCTGTCGTCACGCTTAAAAACTGCCTTGTTCAACCGTTTCATAAAATCAATGATACGTTCTCTGTCGAGAAGCATATAAAGGGAGATGACCAGACCCATTATCAAGCTGAATAGACCGCTTGCAAAATCCATCACTCCTCTTGCAACCTGTTCAATGCCCTCAAGGTTAACAACAGTGTGCAGTAGGTCGCCTGAATAGGTTCGTATCATTGTCGCAACATCAAGATTAATCCATATTGAATCGTCGGGTAAATTATCGAAATACTCAAGAATTTCAGCGACATAGTCAGGAATGCTTGTTGCAAGTGAAATGACGTTTTCTGAAATTATTGGAACAATAAAGCTCAGTATGAAAGCAATAAGGGCTATAAGCAGCAAAAATACAATGATTGTGGTGATTCCTCTGGCACGCTTGGAAATGAACTTCCATCTTACTTTTTTGAGTTGTCGTTCAAGTGCACGGTGAGGAATTAACAAAAAGTATGTAAAAAGGATACCATATAATAATGGAGATATGACAATTAGAAAACCGCCGATTGCTTCGGTGATTTGTCCAATGTTATCAATGGTTTTATATATGAGCATTAGGACGATTGCCATAATGCAGATGGGGATCCATTTGGTGAATTCAAAGCCTTCTTTTTTCATTTACGAAAACCTCCGTTATGGATGGACAATATTGTAACATAAATTGTTGGTTTTTTCTATTGCTATTTGGAAAATTAGTGATAAAATGGGAAACGGTGAGTTTTAGTTTTGAATAAACATTCACTGCATAAGCCTAGAAAATCTTTATATGGAGGTACAGAAAGTTGGCTATTGAAAATCTATTTTGGCTTGGCTACATCGGTGCTTTTTCAGCATTGATATTTGCCTTTATCCAAATACGTAAGGTCATGTCCTACCCCGAGGGCAACGAAACGATGGTGAAAATATCATTGTCAATCCGTGAGGGCGCAAACGCATACATGAAGCGTCAGTATTCAACAGTTACCGTATTTTTCCTGGTAATGTTTATTTTACTTACAGTTTTAACAGCATTTGATCTTGTCAACCCGTTTACACCGTACGCATTTATCGTAGGCGGATTTTTCACAGGGCTTTCCGGATTTATCGGAATGAGAATAGCTACTTATGCTAACGTCCGGACAGCAAATGCAGCTAATGAAGGACTCAATAAAGCACTCAGAGTTGCGTTTTCATCGGGTTCGGTCATGGGCTTTATCGTTAACGGACTTGGACTGCTTGAT
>Ga0123356_10001177_pt1 | contig 28981 bp, 14 predicted proteins | sample TergutEmb28metaG_2_FD_92546 | JGI IMG/M metagenome (GOLD analysis project Ga0123356, IMG submission 92546) | Embiratermes neotenicus P3 segment gut microbial communities from Petit-Saut dam, French Guiana - Emb289 P3 | ecosystem: Host-associated > Arthropoda: Insects > Digestive system > Gut ...
ACCTGCCCAACCGTCGCCCGTGAACTTAATATCTTTTTCATCATATTTCGCATTTGTACCAAGATCCATATCCATTATAAGACCGACATTGACATCTTCCGGCCTCAAACCATCTTGGTTCCTAAAATCTTCCCACACGATATAGACGAATATGTCACCACGTGTCAGTAAAGTGTTTTTAACAACAACCGATTGTTCCTCTGTCCCAAGACCTTTGGTATCTTCAACAGCTCGGCTCCAACTGTAATATGGCGTTTTATCATCCGGAGCAATGCTTTGAGTACCTATACGTATCTCTCTAACAGAATATTCATACTTGACACCCTTGTTATTTTCCAAGGGTAAATTATCAAATGTGGCTGTCCAGCCAGGTGCATTGAGAGTTTCTGTATTTCCTGTTACAGGCAGCCATGGGTTCGGATTTGTTGTATTCGCAAGCCTGTATAATAATTGAACTTCAACTTCTTCCATCTTGGCAAATGGATTTTGAGTCGCTCCCATTGGAGTTCCATCAGCATTAAACCATTGCTTTGTTACCGCAAGCGAGGTGGTTTCCAATTTGTTTGACATTCTTACATCCATTACAACATGACGCGATAGATTATTAACATATTGACCGCTGGTGCCACTTACAGTAATGCTGCCATCGACAGGAGTAACCGTAACATGCGGTTTATATGCCTTCAGCGTATTATCGTCAGGACAATTACAGTTGACTTCCACCACTTGGAAGAAATAGCGAGCGCCGGCGTCATGTCGTGCGATTATATTACTCCATGTATGGGTTGTTGAAGCCGCCCATCCACCCGACGGTCTGTCAATCCTGACTGCTGCTAAATTTGTATTTACATCACTTACAATTATTGCATCCAATTGGTCAGTTCCAGGTGACGAAGCATCCGGAATATTCACCCAGCTTGTACCTTCGATTCTACGTTGCAATGCTAAATGTATATGAGTCGGTGTAATATCATTTTCATTATCATCTCCGATATTACTAATCCCATCATCATCCCATATCTTTGTTACGGTCAGGTTAAATCTGATTTTATCGTGGCTGTTGACAAATATAAATGATTTTGTTGTTGCCGGAACGTTTGGAGTAGAAGTAGCTGATTTTGTAGTCGGATCCGGGTCACCAAGAGCAAAGTTTTTTGTTGCAGGAGGAGAAACTGTTATTATATTTGATATTACATTTGCACCGGGAACACTTGGGTCGGCAGTCATCGTATAGTATGTTCTTGCATTTGCCTCTCCGGCGGCTGTCCCGGTCAGTTCCTGAACAGCATAAGTGCTTAGTTCCGCACTGCCTGCCTGATACGCAGGCACATCAAACGTCGTACCACTTTCTTGCAGTGTCGGTGTAAGTGAAACCGTTTTAACCTGTGCCACAACTCCGTCGCGAACTATTGAAAATGACATATTGCCCGGTATATGCACACCGCCTACAGTCGACCCCGGTCTTAAACCGTCACGGTTATTATCGTCAACCCACACTTTTTGTATGAAAATCGGCATTGTTTCGATGGTATTTACTACTCTGCCGTTTTCAGTATACGTTACAGTGAAGCCACCAAGACCACCGCCGTCTCTGCCTGTGTAAGCAGTTACCGGGAAATTTCCGCTTGGAGCATTTAAAGTTTCAAATGTCCCCGTCACCCTATGGTCATCGGTATCTCCGCCGATGTGGGTTTCTATCATTCGGTACTCTCTTTTGATAACGCCTGCAAGGTCAGCATTTTCAGGCAAGTGAATGTCAAGCTTTAGTGTTGATTGTGTAGCAGTACCTGTTAGCCCTGCAAGAAGCTCTGCTCTTGTGAATGTTTTTGTTACTAATGTGGTGGTGCCGCTGTACATCAAATCTGTCCATGTCGCTGCGCCGGCCGGTCTGGACTGTACTTTAAAGGTTATTTCGCTTGGCAACATTAATTCGAAATCCCTACTAGGACTGGTAGCCATAGGCACAGGAGTTCCGTCCGGTCCGGATTTCTTCTGCCACGCTTTAATAACTTCAGGCTCAACGGTCTTCAACGTATTTTTGAAGTTCGCAATGAAATTACCTGAATCTTCTGCTACTTGAACTCTTACGCTGCCAGCAGCAATACTTGTTGCACCAGTACCTGCGGCAGTACCTGTTGTAATTTTCGTACCATTACCTGAACCATCTGCGATATCCGCTGTGTAGTGATGGTTTTCTGCTACCGGAGATCCACTATTAGTAGCGGGATAAACTTCTTCCACATAATAGATGTACGGGTCACTTGTTACAGCGTAACGGTGGAGTGATGGTTGTCCATCGGTAATGCTCTCATCACCAACTTTTTCATTGTCGGCATTAACAGTATATGTCCACTGATTACCGTTATCTATCCAATCAATTCTCACAAAACTTGTAATTTCTTCAAATGCACTAAGTGTGGTGCCGACCATTACAGCTCTGAATACTCTTAAGCTGACATTATCAGGTCTTGTTCCGAAATTGTATTCCCCGGTAGGACCATAAGTGTCGCCCACCCAGTCCTTATGACCATGAAGCAGCACTAAGTGATTTTGACCATCTGTTTTTCCGTCATATATATTCTCAGCTTCAAACTCATAATGATATGGATCTAATCCGCCTGGGTCAACATCAGGCGAAGCTACGTTTTCATGTTCAAACGTATAACCGTCCATGTTTTCAATTAGGAAATAACGATAAGGAAATCCGTTAAATCCATATCTCAGTAGTCTTGTAAGACCCGTGCCTTCGGCAAACTCAACTTTTTGTTCCGGATCATCTTCTGTCCAAGTTACTGAAGCAGTACGAACCCTTGCTCTTGTAGCAGCAATATCGTTACCCCCACTGTCGGTCATAACGCGCCACAACTCAACATTTGCTGTAGGTTCTAATCCATTAGGTGGTTCTGAACCATAAGGACCGAAATCCCATACCTTTGTAAACTCTGCAGTTATAACCGGTCCGTTTAGGTTATAACGATTCGTTACATCAAGTGTAAAGTCGTTGTAAATCGGTGCAAAATAGCCATTTGCTTGAGAAACTTCGTAAGCTCGATACTTTTTATATATTCCGTAATCATCATATTTATCGACTTTTGCTTCTGTTTCCGCCAGTGGTCCGTCTAAGAATAAAAACCTAAAATCTGTTGCTCTGTTTAAAAGAGAAGGTTTATTAATATTTGGCACAGGAACATTCACATCCACATTTGCAGGAAGTGCATTGTTCGGAGGAGTATTATCTCTGCGATGCTCTTTATTTTGCTGCATCAATGTAAGCGTTATCGTTGGATATGCGTTTGCAGACAACCCACCTGGAACGTTTTCCCAAATCTTTCTGCCGTGCATATCACGATCTGCTTCGCGCCTGTTTACGATGATACCGTTATTCCGTACTTTATCAAGTTTTGCTCCTCCCGGACTTACAAGGTCAGTAGCATTACTCGGCACATCATGAATCTTTATATCTGTTATATTTGGAAGGTCTGTTGGTGACCAAATCCACGTTGGGGCATCCACAGGTGTACGATTTGCCGCAACTGTGTTCCAATAATATGTTTTATATTCACTGGTAGCCGGTAGTGCCGGTTCATCTACAAAGTAGAATATCTCTGTACCTGCATTAACTCCCTCGGATGTATATCTTGGCAAGTCAGTAAATGTACATGACCAGTAATATTCATTACGTGAATCTCTGTTTGTATTCCAAATATGCTCGGCAAATCCATCACCCGCATAACGTACCGCACCAGCCGGATCATCATTTCCAACATTTTGCCATAATCTAAAGTTTATATCAGGACGCTGCCGGGCTTCAATAGGGTTACGACCATTTTCAGTTGAACGCTCGACATCATGCCAAAGCTTATGAACAGTCAAGCCTTTGATAGTATCTTCACGCTGATTGGTTACTGTAAATTTATAGTAATCAGGTCGTGGTACAGTATTTGGAGTTACATCTGGGTTTGTTGTTACATCTGTATGGTCACCCCACACAGGATCAAAGCCTATTGAAACCGCATAACGATGCCCGTCACCAAGTGTATATGAGCCTAATCCGCTATAGGTTGCACTATCTGACCCATGCCTTCCGACATACCCGTCCGGTCCTGAACTAAATATAGCCATATCATCAACGTATCTTTCGATAACGCGATAATGGTACAACATGCCATCTTCGTCATATTTTGGCAGAGCTGAAGCTCCGGTTGGAGATGAATATGTCAGTGTCGGATATTGTAAAATAACAACACCATCAAATCCATCGGCAGATGTTAGTGTTCTGAAAGCAGACTCGTTTGTGTAGTTCAAACGTCTTTGAATGTCAATTTGTACTCTTTGCACTCTACTTTGATGATGATTGGCATCATTAAACTTCTTTTCGATATTAATTTCTACAGTTCCTGTACGGACGTTTTTAAATGTATAACTTGGTCGTGTTGTAGCAGTATCAGCACGATAAGTAGCAAAAACATTATAGTAATGTGCACTTGTTCTTACTTGTCCTAGCTGCACTCCATAAGCACCATTTAATCCATACCCGGCTAGCTGTGGAATAGCTGACAATGTACCTCCGGTTGTTGAATCAGTTGGCGCTGTATATCCAACAGTAGCACCGGCTACACTTTCTTCAACGACAATGTAGTCTGTATACGGCGCTGTATCGTGAGGTGCAGTTGTCGGAAGATGTATATAACCCATCCAATCATTAGTACTATAAATGGTTGTGCCGCCGACTCTTTCCCAGATCGCTGAACCTCCGGCACCACCCGGTCTGTAGTAAAGACCAAAAGTAACCGAACCGCGACAGTTTTGGTCACCATCATCAGCCCAAACCTTGTTAACATTTACATAACGACCCACACCGGATGACGGAGTATTTATAAACGAAGCGTCGACTGTACCGATTCGCTCGTAATACCTGGGGCTTTGCGGGTCTGTTATTTCTTCTGTTCTCGGTGCAACGCCATATCTTCTGAAACTGTAAGCAAAGTTAAATGAATGGTGATAGTTAGTATGTGAAGACGTTTCTTCAACTCTGTACTCAATTTCTCTGCCTTTATCGTCAAAACGGTCAAGTCCGGTTATAACAAGCCATTTGCCCGGTTCTTCCGCTCCTGCAAATCGGTCTCCTGTGTTTACAATTGTGTTTCTTTTCCAAGTATAACTACCTGGAATCATAAAACTGCTCGGAACATCTTCATCTGTTCGTGCTCTGCTGACAGGGTCTTCCCAATAAAGTGTTACATCGGAAAAGTTTACAAGTCCGCCACCGCCGCCGATACGTCTTATTTGAAATGTAATATCATCCTTTAAGGTGCCGCCGTTCCAAAGCTTTCTGACACGGATTTCTGTTTCACCTTTAAGTGTATTAGTAAGAAGAATATCATTTAGATTCCCTGCTATCGGGTCTCTTCGAAGCTGATATCTAAATCCATCGAGTATAACAAAGTCTTGAGTCGATTTAATCTCGGCTTCTACAGCGGGCGGTGACATATTTATCTTGCTTTCTGTCACGCGATATTGATATAAAACACCATTTTTATCATATTTATCCAACCCTGCAAAATCATGGGTTTTTTCTTGAACTTCAGCACGAAAGCCACTTAGCGTATACTCACCGTCATCAGCATCAACAGGAGAATTAAGCAGATCTTTAGGTACAGCAGGCCATGGAACATTATCTGCATGGCTTGGTGGACCGACTCTGGGAACTAATCTGCGTTCAACATACACGGTAACTGATGAGTCCATACTCTGCCTTGCAGCTGCGACCCATTTCTTTGTTACAGACAAATCAACGCTTCCTACACGCAGGTTTTCAAGCTCACCGCCATTATATATTTTATTTTTTATAATGCTGAATTCCCACCATGATGGATACCATCCTTCACCCTGAACAAATACACCTCTCGGTATCGGAGTTGCACTTGGGAACTCATCATATTTAGCTGTTCCTATATATTCACCCGGTCCGCGAACAAGTGTTATTCCGGTCGGTGGGTCTGCATCGTACAGTTCCTGCACGAAATATACATACTCTTGTCCGTCAATATCAAAGCGAGGTAGCGGACCTGCTGCGCCGGTAAGGCTAAAGTCACCAAAAATAATATCAAATGTATTCTGCGGAACACCCATAAACAGTTCTGCACCCTGGACAGGCGAAGCATTTCTGTAACTTCTGCCGACTATATCAGGATAACGGTTAAGCAGGAATCTGCCGTTATTCGGACGGGTACTTGGAGGTGCATTATCATCGAGCCAAGTTTTAGTTGCTTCAAAGATTGCATCGCCAACTAGTCTGTTGACAAGAGTTCCACCATTATGGGTTCTTCTATGTTCTTCAGAGAAGTTACCAACATTTTCATATAGAGCTTCATATTTAACAGTAGCATTTGGTGTTCTTACTGTGTCTTGTAGATTCGTGGTTGTTTGATTAATTGCAAGTTGATTCCCTGTTTCAGTGATAAAGTAATTAAATGGCTGTCCGGCTGCATTAAATGCCGGCATACCAAGAATTGTTGTTTTTAGAACTCTATCACTTGAATCCGATGGTAATGTTCCGGGTAAAAATGAGGGTACCACAGATATATCAAGGTCTTTTGGGAAATTCAAACCACGGCTTGAACCATCTGAAAGAGAACCTCTGGCAGTTCCTCCCTCAACAGCTGCACCTTCAAGCTGTGTAATGTTGAGTTGTGAACGTAATGATGATATAGTCGGTCTTGTGTTGTATCTACCCGGATTAGCAGCTAAATCGCCATCTTTCCATTCAATGTAAAATACGAAAACTTCCTTAAGAGTACATCTGATTGTATTGACTGCAAGAGTTGGGTCTTCCACTCTTGACTCGATAATGTAATCTTCAGCAATGCTGAGGCCGAGAGTTTTCGGGTTTGTAGGGTCATTAAAAAGTGGGTCATCGTCAAATAATGCAAATGAATATGTTACATTTAAAGGTTCACCCGATGGTACCCATGTTCCGGGTACCGTTTCCTCTGCTGCAACAAGTTGTGCAGGAAGTGTAAAATTATATGCCCAGAAATTATTGGTTGTTCCTGTTCTTGAGGGTGTAACTCTTAATATATTATTTGCTGCCGTTACGTTCGCTGCAGCTCCCCATTGAATCAATAAGGCTGCTGTCACAGGTTGTCGTGCAGCCATTCCATCAACTATAAAATACAGTTGTAATTGTAAATATCTACCGTCTGCAGGAAGATGACTCGGCCTAGTTTCAGCATCTTCTTTATTATCGTTCCAGTTAACAGTTGCTGTAAACGGTGTTTGCCCACCGAGCTCTATATAACGATATAATTGAGTCTCAGAATATATCTCAAACCCAAACGCCTCAGCAGCTTCATACTCCAGCGCTTCAGGCTCAATTACAATCTCCACAAACTCCGCTACATGCTTGCCGATGTTTTTGTCATACTCTGTATTCAGTATGTCGACCAGCCATGGGTCTATGTGCAGCTCGGGTTCTTCGTCGCCTTCTTCCATTGCATCGAGGGCTTCGAAATATGCATCCCATTCGGGGTCGGGTTGGGGTGGTAGCTCGTCTTCGTCGAAGAAGACGGGGAGTTCAAATTTAATCCAATATTTGCTCGAAAGCGGGTCCTTCGGTGCAGAACTTGAATCGCCCTCATTTGCACTTGCTGTTGCCGAACCTATGCCCGAAAAAATCGAAGCGGATGATGAACCTGCCGACATGCCGTCTTCATCATTACATGCTTCCGTATTCGAATCGGCATCTGTCGGTGTGACCGATGATGACGAAGAAGAATTTTCAACCGGCTCGGAATTTGAAATCGGTGTATCATTCGATGAACTATTTTCGGACCCGGAATTTACATTTCCGGATGTAGGTTCGACTGAACCTGTCGATGAATTTTCGGACGAAGCCGGGTCCGGATTTTCGTCATTTTCACCAAAACTTACCTGCCCGGAAGTGCCGGAAACAGCCGTTTCGTTGTCATTTGACCCTGCATCATGGTCACAAGACTCATCGCATTCATATCCGTCTGCAGAATTTCCCGAACCCTCTCTGCCGTCATTGTTTGCGCCATCTTCGTCTTTTTGCTTCGGAGCATCAAAATGTACCCATATTTCGTCTTTTTCGTTAACAATTACCTTCGCACCGGGGTAATATGCCCCATAAATATCAAAAGCGGCGGCAAGATACAAATCTGCCTCCGCACGTAATACATCAGGTAGAAAAACTTCAATCGGAAATGCACTTTCGTCTATCAGAAATTCAAACTTCGCATTCATCTCTGCGCCGATGGGAATCGTCATCCCGTCGTATATAGTTTTGTCTTTATACTCAATTTCGGGGAACATCCAAAGGTCATCCATCCGCGGAAGCCTTCCCGCAAACATCCCCGGAGCAAAAGAAAACATCTGTGCGACCAGAACAGCCACCATAAACAGTGCAGCCACCCTGCTGTACCACAGAGTCTTTCTTCCTATAGTTTTTTTAGATTCCGCTCTGCGTTCTGCTTTTAACAGCTCGCTTTTAATAAATGCTTCTTCACGTAATCTTTGCTCTGTTTTGCCGGGTTCTTCCGGTTTATTGGCTCCCCCTGCATTCTTCAGAATTTTGTGATAAAAAAAACGCCTTCCAATGCCAAACATATCATGAATCCTTTCCATGTATATATCTCTGATAAAAACCGCTTGTATTATACCACAACTTTTTCATTTTTTGCAGCATAATTTATACCCTATTCGTTCACGGTAATGCTAGCACATAACATGTTCCAAATATGTACCATTTCCACCCCATATAACCCACACAAAAAGCCCCGAAAATGAACATTATGTTAATTAAACAATTAAAGAACCCTTCCTTGCCTCAAATGTAGAAATTTTCTACACAATTTACCCGGAAACGTTTATTGAAATGTAGAAAAACTTTATGGTATGGTAGTTTAATCTATTACAGAATTATCTATTATCGGATATCACTTGACATGCGCATAATTTAGGAGTATAGTTTAGGGGTGGAAATATGAAAGTACACGAAGTGTTACGGATACTAAATAAAGATGGCTGGTACGAATTACAAGGGAAAGCCACATCTCACATTCAACTGAAGCATCCTGTTAAATCCGGCAAAGTAACTGTTGCAAACCATCGCGGAGACATACCTCCATATACTTTGAAAAGTATTTTTAAGCAAGCAGGACTAAACACTTAAGGAGAGAGAACATGAGAAAACTAACATATTATGCGATTCTTGAGCCATCTACAGAGGGTAGCTACGGTATTTATTGGCCTGATTTTCCCGGATGTACTTCACATTGTGATGACCTGCATCACGCTAACCGTATGGCAACCGAAGCTTTAGGATTCCATATATATGAAATGGAACAGGATGGTGATGCATTACCTAATCCAACATTTCCTCCATTTGATGATACACCTGACGGTGCCATTATTATGCCGGTTACTATCTTCCCGGACATTATAAAAAATGATTTGGATAACCGTGCAGTAAAAACAAACATAACACTCCCATTATGGCTAAAAGAATGGGCAGGCACCGAAGGCATAAACCTCTCCCAAACACTACAAACCACACTAAAAGAAATGTACAACAACGCTTAATAATATCAATCATAACAAAAAGCCAGCTCTTCATAATGTACCGGCTCTTTATTACAACTTTTGGAATTGTTATTGTGAAGAATGGCGCATTTTCATTGTGAAGAATGGCGCCAAAAAAATTGTCGGGTTAATTGCCCTATTGTGCGAGCAGTCTTTTTATTTTTGATTTTACGAGGGAGGATTCAAAGGGTTTTGCGATGTAGTCGGCTGCGCCGAGGGCAAGGCCTTTTACCATGGCGTCCGGGGTTGTGAGGCCCGAGATAAAAACCACCGGTATATCCCGGGTCTTTTCTGATTTTTTGAGCTTTGTTATAACCTCATACCCGTCCATTTCGGGCATAATGATGTCGAGCAGAATAATATCGGGAATATGCTCCTCGGCCATTTCGGCTGCATCTCTGCTGTCCCTCGTTACATATACGCTGTATTCGTCTCTGAGAAAATGTGTCAGCGCAATAATATTGCTCTTTTCATCATCAACAATTAAAATACCTTTTTTCTCAGCAATGCCGCCTGCACCCGCTTCCGCCGAAGATGCGTCCTTACCGGCAGCACTGTCAACAAAACCTGCAGCCTCCGCAGCTCTTGCTCTTTCTTCTGCAAGTATCTTAAATTCTTCCGTATTTTTTACCGGCATCATGAAGCTAAGCAGGCAGCGCCATAAATCCCAGGTTTGAAACGGCTTTCCGATACAATCCATAAGACCGTTTCGTTTATAGTTCTCCAAATCGCCCGCCATAATATTGGCAACCAGCGCAACCACCGGAGTACCTGTACCGAGCGCATTTATTCTTGCCGCCGCTTCATACCCGTCCATCACAGGCATTTGCATATCCATAAGAATCAGGTCAAAGGGTTTCTCAGCATTTTTTGTCCGCTCGATAACAATCCGCAGTCCTTCAAGCCCGTTCTCGGCAACAACTGTATCAATCCCGACACGCCTCAGATGCTCGCAAATAACCTTCCGGCTTACATCATCGTCCTCACATACCAGAATTTCACCGTTAAATTGCGGTTTTGTAGCACTCTCGGGAACCGATTCACCGAAAACATTGTCAAATAAACTGTCAGCCTTCGTAACCGGCAGCCGTATCTCGATGCGGAATGTACTGCCGATTCCCGGCCTGCTCTCTGCAGTAAGGGTTCCTCCCATAAGCTCAACAATGCTTTTTGTAATCGGAAGCCCGAGTCCCGTTCCCGTATCAAACCGTGTCACTTCATTACCAACCTGAACAAACGGCTCATAAACCCTGTCGAGATGCTCCTGCGCCATGCCGATTCCCGTATCCTGTACTTCAAAATGCAGTACCGAATACTCATCGTTTGATTCGAGTTGTCTTGCACTTAGTGAAATGGTACCGCTTTCGGTAAATTTCGCAGCATTTGAAAGAAGGTTTAAAATCGCCTGATAAAGCCTTACGGGGTCTCCCGAAAACTGTTTATCCCTGAGCGACCCGTCAATATCGATTTTAAATAAAATCCCTTTTTCGGTAATTTGATTTTCAATCATCGTCTGGCAATTGCTCAAAACACTAATCGGGTTGAAAGAAATATTTTCTATTTCCATCTTACCCGCTTCAATTTTTGAAATATCCAAAATATCATTAATAACACGTAAAAGAATCCGAGTACTGTTTTTAATATTGGAAAAGTAATCTATAAACTCCGGTGAAAGCTCTCCCGTAAGCGCAGCCTCCGTCATTCCCATAATACTGTTCATGGGTGTTTTAAGCTCATGGCTCATATTCGCAAGAAACGCTGATTTATCCCTAAGCGCAGCCTTTGCAGTATCGGCGGCTATCTGCAGCTCTTCCTGAGTTTTTAAAAGCTCCTCGGTTCTTGCAAGAACCATTTTCTCAAGACTTTTACGGTAAATGCGAAGCTCAAGATGAAAATGTACCCTTTTTAATAAAATACCCTCGGAAATCGGTTTTAAGATATATTCAACCGCTCCGAGTGCCAAAGCATGTTCTTCCTTTTTGCGGTCATCAACACCGGTAAGAAAAATAACGGGTATATCCGCCCATCTCGGGTCATCCTTAATCAAACTGAAAAAAGCAAGCCCGTTCATTTCCGGCATTTCAAGGTCAAGCAGGATTAAATCGGGGATTTTTTCCTCCATCAGCTCCTGCGCTTCCTTAGCCGACGGGGCGGTTCTTATATTATACTTGCTTTCAAGAATATTTCTGACCACAGCCAGAACAACAATACTGTCATCAACTACAAGAATATCACTGTTTACCGTTATATCATTATTGCTTACAATCCCGTCTTCCATTGTATACGCCACCTTTTTTAAATAAATGTCCAAGCATTATACCACAAGGTTTTACTTTGTACATACATAAATTTTACATTTATTAAGTATATTTGCATACCGTTTTGCGGCGTATCAAAAAACATGCATTATAGTATCAAGCTTTAATGTAAAAAATACTATACCAATTCTATATATTATAATGTATAATGGTAAAAATCGAAAAATCTGCATATCATGAACGGAGGTGGAAAATGGCTGATTTAGAAACAAATAACGAGCTTCCGGTATACCTGTTCCATCAAGGGACAAATTACCGCGCATATGAATTTCTCGGATGCCATTTTGACAAAAAAACGGGAGTTGCATCATTTAGGACCTGGGCGCCAAAAGCAAAGTCCGTACATTTAGTCGGCGATTTCAACAGATGGGGCGAAAAAGAACTCCTTATGGAGCGAATTTCCGACGGCGGAGTCTGGGAGATAAATATTGACGGCATCGAAGAATATCAGCGTTATAAATATGCCATAACATCAGGCAGAGACGGTACAGTCCTGAAATCCGACCCGTATGCATTCATGTCGGAAACAGAAGGGCGCACAGCCTCAATGGTTTACGACCTTAACGGTTATACCTGGGGTGACAGCAAGTGGCGGAAAGAGCATCAAAAACGCGACAACCTCGATTACCCGATGAACATCTACGAGGTGCATCTCGGTTCATGGATGCGAAACCACGACGGTCAGGCGTTCAGTTACATTGAGCTCGCAGACCGCCTCATCCCCTACATTAAAGAAATGAACTACACCCACATCGAGCTTATGCCCGTTATGGAACACCCGTTCGGCGGCTCATGGGGTTATCAGATATGCGGCTTCTACGCACCGACATCCAGATACGGCAACCCGCATGAGTTTATGAAATTTGTCGATTTGTGCCATCAGGCAGGAATCGGCGTTATCCTCGACTGGGTACCCTCCCATTTTCCAAAGGATGAACACGGGCTCATCGAATATGACGGTGGTCCTCTGTACGAATGCCACGGAGCCGACAGAATCGAAAACTGGGAATGGGGCACCCGCTGCTTTGATTACGGCAGGACCGAAGTCCAGTCATTTCTTGTTTCAAACGCAATGTTCTGGCTCGACATGTACCACGCAGACGGTCTCAGAGTCGATGCAGTCAGCTCCATGCTTTATCTCGACTACGGCAGAAAAGCAGGAGAGTGGACACCAAATACCAACGGCGGCAACGAAAACCTCGATGCTATTGCATTTATACGAAAACTCAACAAAGCAGTATTCGCCGAAATCCCGCAAGCTATGATGATTGCAGAGGAATCAACCGCATGGCCGCTTGTAACAAAACCGATTCACGATGGCGGGCTCGGCTTTAATTTCAAATGGAACATGGGCTGGATGAACGACATGCTCGAGTATGTCGAAGTCGACCCCCTCTACAGAAGAGGCATCCACAACAAAATCACATTTTCATTTTTCTACGCATTTTCCGAAAACTTCGTTCTCCCGCTCTCGCATGACGAGGTAGTCCACGGCAAAAAATCACTCCTTAATAAAATGCCGGGCGATTACGAAACAAAATTCGCCGGACTTCGGGTTTTCCTCGGATACATGATGACACACCCCGGCAAAAAACTTACCTTTATGGGCGCCGAGTTCGGTCAGTTTCGCGAGTGGGACACGGACACAGGGCTCGATTGGCTTCTGCTCGAATACCCGATGCACAGCAACCTTAAAAACTATGTCAAGGAGCTCGGAGCATTTTACTTAAAAACCCCCGCACTTTGGGAAATCGACTTTTCATGGGACGGTTTTAAATGGATCAGCGACAGCGACCGTGACCAAAATACAATTGCTTTTATCAGAACGGATAAAAAAGGCATAAATAATATCTCACTTATCAACTTCTCCCCGATTAAAAGAGACGACTACAGAATCGGCGTTCCCGATAACGGAACATACACCGAGGTCTTTAATTCGGACCTCACCGAGTACGGTGGCTGGGGTCACAAAAACAGGGATGAAATAATCGCAGAAGAAATCCCGATGCACGGCTACCCCTACAGCGTCACCCTAACAGCTCCCCCGCTCGCAATTGTCTGCATCAAACTAAAGGAGAAATAAACCATGAGAATATCTGAACGGAAAGAATGCATTGCAATGCTTCTTGCAGGCGGTAGAGGCTCAAGGCTTAAAGCACTCACCGAGCAGGTTGCAAAGCCGGCAGTTACATTCGGCGGAAAATACAGAATCATCGACTTCCCGCTGACAAACTGTGTACGCTCCGGAATCGACACAGTCGGAGTCATGACCCAGTATCAGCCGCTCCTTCTGCACGAATACATCGGAAAAGGCCAGCACTGGGACCTCGACTTATTATACGGCGGTGTATCAATACTCCCGCCTCACAGCAAACCCGGCAGCACCGCCTGGTACAGCGGCACGGCAAATGCTGTCTACCAGAATCAAAATTTCATCGAATCCTTTGCACCCGAGTATGTGCTTGTCCTCGCAGCCGACCATGTGTATAAAATGGATTATAAAACAATGCTCGATTACCACAAGGAAGTCGGCGCAGACGTTACTATTGCGGTTATCGAAGTTCCGATCAAGGACGCAAGCCGTTTCGGCATTCTCAACACAGCCGAAGACGACAGAGTTGTCGAGTTTGAAGAAAAACCCGAAAACCCGAAAAATAACCTTGCATCAATGGGAATCTACATTTTTAACTGGCGCTCGCTGAAAAGCTATCTTAACGATGACGAGAACGATCCGAACTCAAAACATGATTTCGGCGGCGATGTTCTCCCCGCAATGCTCAGAGACGGACTTAAGCTTTTCGCCTACCGCTTTGACGGATACTGGAAGGATGTCGGAACCGAAGAAAGCCTCTGGCAGGCAAACATGGACCTGCTCGACGACCTGCATCTCGGCTTTGAAGACTGGCATATCTTATCAAAATCCGCCGGAAGACCTCCGCATTTTATCGCAGAAACAGGAAGCATAAAAAACACACTCATCACCGAGGGCTGCGAAATATACGGAAGCGTTGAAAACAGCATCTTATCGGTCGGTGTTATTGTTGAGGAGGGTGCCGTTGTCAAAGACAGCGTAATAATGGAAAACGCCAGAATCGGCAAAAACGCAAAGGTGACCTATTCAATCCTCGACGAAGACACACATGTACCCGAAGGCTCAACCGCAGGCGAATCAAAGGACGACGGCGGCAAGCTGAACCTTTACTCACGCGGCGCAATCTTTGAAAAGAACTCAGAAGAAAGGGGGAATTCATAATGGTAGGATTATGCTTATCCGACCCCCATCCCGACAGAGCCGGTGACGGAAGCACAATAAGAACACTTTCAGCGGCACGTTTTGCCGGAAGATACCGCCTTGTCGACTTTATGCTTTCAAACATGGTCAACTCAAAAATATTCACGATAGGAATGATTTTGAACAGCCATTATCAGTCTCTCATAAGCCATATAGGAATGGGTAAGGACTGGGATCTTGCCCGTAAGTCCGGCGGTGTCTACTTTTTCCCGCCGTATTATGCAGACGACCGCAGAAGCGTTAACAGCGAACTCGACGGCCCTCTTCAAAGAGCAGCCGAATACCTCAACGAGCTGAAAACCGAATACGTTCTTCTCGCCGACAGCAGTATTATATACAATATGAATTACCGCAAAGCCTTTGAAGCACACAAAAAAAGCGGTGCCGATATCACTGCAATTTATACAAAAAAGAAAATCACAACAGGCGAGCGCGAAAACACAGTGGCATTTACAATCGACGAAAATAACAAAGTGACGGGAATCGGTCTTTCCACACCAAACGCAGAGAGTGTAAACGCTTCACTCGGTGCATATATAATGCACAAGCGCCACTTTATCCAGCTCACAGCTGCGGAGAAAAACTGCGGAATGCTGCGTTTTTCAAGAGTTCTGCTCACAGACGCACTGAGCAGGCTAAGCATCGAAGCATATGAGTTTAAAGGATATTCGGCACATATCTGTTCGGTTGAAACATTCTTCCATTATAACCTTGATATACTGGATATCAACAACAGAAACTCCCTGTTCGATTTTGAAAACAGGCAAATTTTCACAAACCGCAGAGACTCTCTCCCCGCAAAATACGGTAAGCAGGCAGACATTAAAAACTCAGTTATATCCGACGGCTGCCAAATCGACGGCACGGTCATAAACAGTGTTATATGCCGTAACGTTAAAATCGCACCGGGAGCTGTTATCAAAAACTGCGTTCTGCAGGATGATACAGTCGTGGAAAAAAATGCATCAATGGATTGCATAATAACTGACAATTCGGTTATAATTTCCGAAGGCAGAACAATGATGGGATACCGGACATACCCGGTATACATCGAACGAGGACGAGTGATATAGGAGGTACGCGCAATGCCCAGAAAGAAAAAAATGAAAATACTCAATGCGGTCTCAGAGGTTGTTCCGTTTCTCGCCACAGGCGGGATGGGACAGGTTTCAGGTGCGTTATCAAGCACACTTGCCGAAACCGACAAATCTCTTGATGTCCGTGTAGTAGCACCGCTTTACGCAAAATTCCGCGATAAATACGAGCCGCAAATGAAATTCCTCGGAGCAACCGAGGTCACTCTTGCCTGGCGTTCACTTTATTGCGGAGTATATGAGCTCTCACACGAAGGTGTAACATACTATTTTATCGACAACAGGAGATATTTCGACAGAGAAAACGCATACGGATACGTAGATGACGGCGAACGCTTTGCATTTTTCTGTAAAGCAGTATTTGCAATGATTGAAATATCAAAGTGGGTTCCCGATGTAATTCATGCGCATGACTGGCAATCGGCACTCGTACCGATTTATCTCAAAACACATTTTTACGAAAAATACGGTGCAATCAGAACAGTATTTACAATCCACAACATGGAATATCAGGGACAAATGCCCGGCTATATCCTGCACGATATATTTGACCTTTGTGAGGATACCAAAGCCATCGTCTGGTACGACAATTGCATCAATCTCATGAAGGGTGCAATCGTCTGCTGCGACAAGCTGACAACGGTCAGCCCCTCATATGCCGAAGAAATCCAAAGCACCGGCGGCTACGGGCTCGAACCGATTATCAGAGAAAACGCATATAAGCTTAGCGGGATAATTAACGGTATCGACACCATCACATACAACCCCGAGACAGACCCGCTCCTCGGCAAAAATACCTACACTTCAGAAAATCTCAAGGGGAAAGCAGCAAACAAAAGAAAACTCCAAAAATTCTTCAATCTGCCTGTTGCACCCCGCAAGATGCTTATCTGCATTGTATCAAGACTTGTTTCACACAAGGGTATCGACCTTATCACATACATGCTCGACGACCTTTTAAAGCTCGATGTCCAGTTTCTGCTTCTCGGAACAGGTGAGCATGCATACGAACTGTTCTTTGAAGAAAAATCTGTAAGCAATCCCGAAAAAGTTGCGGTCAGCATTGCATTTAATCCCGAAATTGCAGGAATGATTTATGCGGGAGCCGATGTTCTCTTAATGCCCTCACGCAGCGAACCCTGCGGCCTTGCGCAAATGATTGCATGCCGCTACGGTACAATTCCGATAATCCGCAAAACGGGCGGACTCGGCGATACAATCATTGACTGCCGTCTCGGCAGCGGTAACGGCTTTGTATTCGAAGACTACACAGCCCAGGCATTGATGGATACCGTCAACGCAGCTCTCGACCTTTATACATATCACACGGGAGACTGGACAAACCTCGTTAAAGCCGCAATGAATGTCGACTTCAGCTGGGACAGCTCAGCAAAAGAATACAGCGATCTTTACCGCTCCCTGGAAGCTTAATGTGACAGGGGGACGGTTCCAATGCCTCGCATGCGAGGCTATGGTCACATTTTATCGACAAATAAAGGACAATCTATATTATATGTATATTTTTGACGAAAACGATTCGTATTTCAGAAGCCCCGGCGAAGCAATCAAAGTGCCCGGTACCCTTACACTTCAAATAAAACTGCGAAGAGGCGAAGCCGCAAACCCCCGTGTTTGCTTATATCCCGACGGGGAAGTCGCAAACGAAGTAAAAATGGTATACGAATGCGCAACCGGTGCCTATGATGTTTATAAGCTTGAATTAAAAATAGAGAGCAAAGGCCTGTACTGGTATCATTTTCTCGTTGATACCTGCAGCGGCGGCACTTTTGCCGTGCCCGAACACCCGGGCGGTGCATTCCAAATAACGGCATATACTAAAGCCGGCACAGGTCCCGAGTGGATAAAAGGCGGCCTTATCTATCATATCTTCGTCGACAGGTTTAGCGGTGACGGTCAGCTTAGGCTCGGACCCGGAGCTGTGCCGAGAAACGACTGGGGCGGCTGCCCGTATTTCCAGCCCGACGAAAACGGCATTATGCGAAATAACGACTTTTTCGGCGGCAACTTATACGGAATCATCGAAAAACTCCCTTATCTCGAAGAGCTGGGGGTCACATGTATTTATTTAAGCCCTGTTTTTGAAGCGGATTCCAACCATAAATACGACACAGGCGACTTTATGAAGGTCGATTCGGCATTCGGCGGTGATGAAGCGCTTGAAAAGCTGTGCAAAAAAGCAGCAAAAAAAGGAATGAAGGTCATTCTCGACGGCGTATTCAACCATGTCGGAAGCGACAGCGTCTACTTTAACCGCTACGGTAAATACGACAGCGTAGGAGCATATCAGAGCAAAAACTCCCCTTACCGCGACTGGTTTACATTTAATGATGACGGCACATACGAAGCATGGTGGGGGATTGAGCTCCAGCCTGCTGTCAACAAAAGAAATGAGCAGTACAAGGAATTTCTCTGCGGAAAAGACGGTGTAATTGCAAAGTGGACAAAAAAAGGCATCTCCGGCTGGCGTTTGGATGTAGTCGATGAAATACCCGATATTCTTCTTGACCCGCTCTGCGACGCAATGAGAAGAGAAAACCCCGACACATACATTGCAGGCGAAGTCTGGGAGGATGCCTCGCACAAAATAGCATACAGCGTCCGGCGGCGTTATTTCCTCGGCGGGCAGCTTAATTCCGTCACAAATTACCCGTTAAAAAATGCGATTATCGCATGTGTTAAGGATGGCGACATATCACGGCTCGCATATACGGTAGATTCACTGTGCCGGAATTATCCGAAGGATGTTCTCGATTCTCTTATGAATATTGTGGGAACCCATGACACAATGCGTATCCTGACAGTACTGAGCGGTGCCGATCTCCCCGAGGGAAGGCCTGCAATGTCATTTTTTAAGCTTTCAGATGACGAGCTTAAGCTTGCGAAAAAAAGACTCAAGCTTGCCTCCGCTCTGCAATACACCCTGCCCGGAGTTCCTTGTGTTTATTACGGGGATGAAGCCGGAATGGAAGGCGGAGCCGACCCGTTCAACAGAGTCTGTTACCCTTGGGGCAATGAAGACAAGGACCTGGTTTCATGGTATAAAAAACTCGCCGATATTAGAGCGAAGCACAGCTGTTTTGCAGACGGCGAATATAAACTTGTCGAAGCACGGGACGGACTGTTTGCTTTTACAAGAGGAAAAGGAAAAAAACGCATTCTTACAGCCGTAAACATTTCAGATAAAACCCGAACCGTCACAGCATCGGATTTTAGTTTCGACCTTTTACGAAATGAAAAAATTGATGCTCTAAATATTAAAGCTAATGAGGTAGGTATTTTCAGATGTTAGATTCAAAAACAAATGGTGAAGGCAGCCCGCGTATTAATTACAGTGATTCGGAAATTTTCTCGATGCTGTTTCTCGACAAGCTTGAGGTATTACGGGGTCTCACAATCGATACCGCAACTGCCGATGATTGTTATATTGCCCTATCATCTCTGATAAGAGACCAAATAATGAAGCAGCGTACAAGAAGTAATGCACGCATATATAAACAGGACAAAAAGAAACAGATTTATTACTTCTCGCTCGAGTTCCTGCTCGGCCCGATGCTTGAGCGTAATATAATGTCGCTCGGTTTAAAAGAAGTGTGTGAAAAAGCCCTGACAGGCCTTGGCTTGGATCCTCGGGAAATTTACAGCGTAGAGCTTGACCCGGGACTCGGAAACGGCGGTCTCGGCAGACTTGCAGCATGCTTCATGGACTCGCTTGCATTTTTGGGAATCCCCGGTAACGGCTGTACAATCCGCTATAAATACGGATTATTCGAGCAAAAAATCGTCGACGGTTATCAGGTTGAAATGCCCGACAACTGGCTTAAAATCGAATCGGTCTGGGAGGTTAAAAAACCCCATAAAGCCGTGCTTGTCAAGTATTTCGGTGACATCCGCGAGGAGTATTCGGGCGGACGGACATTTTTCAACCATGAAAATTATGAATCGGTAATAGCAATGCCTTACGACGTTCCAATCCCCGGACATGAAAGCGGAACCGTCAACACTCTAAGGCTTTGGAGTGCTGAAGCAACTCAGCAGTTTGACTACGGTTCATTCTCAAGCGGCGATTATCTCAATGCAGTATCACGCAAGTACTCGGCAGAAGCGATTTCCGAAGTCTTGTATCCGGACGATTCAAATTACGAAAACCGAATGCTCAGACTCAAGCAGCAATATTTCTTTGTGTCTGCAGGTCTTCAAAGCATACTGACCCACCATAAAAGACATTACGGCACAATCCAGTGCCTGCACGAGTACGCATCGATTCATATTAATGACACACACCCTGCACTTGCAGTCCCCGAGCTGATGAGACTTCTTATGGACGAAGAAGGACTCGGCTGGGACGAAGCCTGGGATATTACGGTAAAAACGATATCCTTTACAAACCACACAGTTCTCCCCGAAGCGCTTGAATGCTGGGCGGAAGATTCGTTCCGGCACCTACTCCCGCGAATCTATATGATTGTCCGTGAAATTAACGAACGCTGGTGTGCATTATTAAACGAAAAATTCCACGGCGACATGGACAGAATCGGGCGAATGGCAATAATCAGCCACGGTTCTATAGCAATGGCATATCTTGCACTCGTAGGCAGCCATGCAATAAACGGAGTTGCAAAGGTTCACAGTGAAATACTAAAGGATGAGCTTTTCCGTGACTTCTACGAAGTATTCCCCGAACGTTTTACAAACATGACAAACGGAATTGCACACAGAAGATGGGTATGCAAAGCAAATCCGATGCTCAGCGACCTCATTACCGACACAATCGGCCCCGAATGGATAAAAGAACCCTTAAAGCTGCAGCTTCTTGATGAAAAAGGAGCAGTGCGCGACAGTGCGTTTCTTGAAAAAATGCGTAATATTAAACGTTATGACAAGGAGCTTCTTGCAAAATATATTGAAGAACATAACGATATCAAGGTTAATCCCGATTCAATCTTCGATGTTCAGGTAAAAAGAATCCACGCCTACAAGCGTCAGCTTCTGCTTCTTTTGAATATCGTAGACCTTTATTATGAAATAATCGACAACCCGAACATCGATGTAGTCCCGAGAACATATATTCTTGCAGGAAAAGCAGCACCAAGCTACCATTTTGCAAAGGAAGTAATTAAGCTTACATCCGTGCTCGGCGAAAAAATCAATAACGACCCGAGAGTCAGAGATTTGATTAAGGTGGTATTTCTTGAAAACTACAGAGTATCCCTCGCCGAAAGAATATTCCCGGCAACCGACCTGAGCGAACAGATATCCACAGCAGGTAAAGAAGCCTCGGGAACCGGAAACATGAAATTCATGATGAACGGAGCCGTCACAATCGGAACCTATGATGGAGCCAACATTGAAATATTCGAAGCCGTAGGCGAAGGCAACTACATCCCGTTCGGGCTTACAGTACCCGAAGTCTTTGAACTCCAAAGAAATCAAAGCTACAACAGCCGCGAGTTTTTATCAAATCACACAAGACTTAAAAGAATAGTCCACGACTTCATAAACTCCGACTGGAAAAACGCTCTCGAAGCCGACTTCCCGTACATCTTCGACTCACTCATAACCCACAACGACGAGTTCTTTGTACTCAAAGACTTCGACTCATACATAAGAGCACAAATGGACTCAACCTCACTCTACAAAGACCAAAGCAAATGGTCACAAATGGCAGCAATGAACATCGCCCACTCCGGCTGCTTCTCAAGCGACGAAGTAATCCGCCGCTACGCAAAAGAAATCTGGCACGTCGACATATAGATAAATGTATAAATGGAGAGAGAGGTGTTATCATGCAATTAGGTCGTAAATTTCCCCGTTCATCGGGTGTACTCATGGCAATCCCTGCGCTCCATGGCCCGTTCGGAATAGGAGTAATGGGAACTGAAGCAATGGAGTTTATTGATACTCTTCATGAGTGCGGATTCCATGCATGGCAGGTACTTCCCATTGAACAGGCAAGCATGTGGTGCGGCTCTCCTTATAACTGTTTATCGGCATTTGCAGGAGAACCGATGTTTATCGACCCCAGGAATCTGCATGAAATGGGACTCGTCACCGATGAGGAACTGCACGAGCGCATGGAAGGCATGAGCGACGAAACCATTGATTACGAACTCGTCCGCAACAAGCAGCAAACCTTGCTCCGGGCGGCATTTTCACGCCAAAGCGACGACGCATACAAGGAATTTAACCCCTTCTGGCTGGATGAATATTCCTTATTTATAGCAATAAAAAAACACAACAACTATGAAGCATGGTATCAGTGGCAGGATGCCGGACTTCGCAGCCATGATAAAAATACACTCAAAGACTATCGTCAGAAATTAAGCGAGGAAATCGAATTTTTCCGCTTTGTTCAATGGCTTTTCGACAAGGAATGGAAAAAACTCCGCAGCTACGCCGCAGAAAAAGGCATATCGATTATTGGTGACATGCCGATTTATCTCTCCGACGACAGCGCAGAGGTATGGAGCAGACGCGAGCTGTTTAACGCAGACTCCGACGGGAAATTCTCCGCAATCGGCGGGGTCCCGCCCGATTACTTCTCCCCGGACGGACAACGCTGGGGCAATCCGATATATAACTGGAAGCTGATGAAAAAAGAAAACTACTCATGGTGGGTAAGCCGTCTAAAAGCTGCGCTTGAAAGATATGACGTAGTCCGAATCGACCATTTCAGGGGATTTGAAAGCTACTGGCACATACCCGGCGATTCCGTCACGGCAAAAAAAGGAAAATGGGTAAAAGGCCCGGGAATTGAGCTCATAAAAGCACTCGAAAAATCACTCGGTGACTTATCATTATCGGTTATTGCCGAAGATTTGGGAATAATCGACAACAATGTTGTAAAACTGCTTAAAGACTCCGGCTTTCGCTGCATGAGAGTCCTTCAATTCGGCTTCGGCGGCGACGGAGTCCACCTTCCGCACAACATCCCCGAAGATTCGACGGCATATACAGGTACACATGACAATACAACATTTTTAGGATGGCTCTTTGACATTAGTGACGAAGAAAGAAAAGAAGCACTATTTTATACAGGCTTTGACGGTGACTGGACAATCGGCGGCCCGAACTGCCCCGTTATGAAATCATGGATTCATACCCTGTTTATGACCCGTGCCTCACTTACAATTATTCCCATCCAGGATATGCTTGGTTACGGTGCAGATACAAGAACAAACACACCGGGAACAGACTCCGGAAACTGGCGTTTTCGCATAAGATACGGAGTTCTCGACACAATTGATAAAGAATTTTACAGTAATCTCCATAAAACCTTCCAAAGAGACGACCCGCTCAAGGCATTTAAACCCAAAAAGAAGAAAAAGAAACCTTCCGCCGAAGATTTTCTTTATTATTCCAATCCGGAAGAGTTTAAGAACGCCGACGAATACGAACAGGAATACGAGTTACAAGGCGAGCCGGAAAACGAATCTGATGATGTTGAGGTCACACAGATATAATGACTAGAGCAGGAAAATTCATCTTTAAACTCGTCCTTTTTATTTTCATTTTCGTTTTGGCTCTGTTTATTTTTATTATACTCGGGCTCGATATGGGATGGTTATCTCAACCTACAACCGATAATTCGAATTATGCACGGATAACAGCAGTCGATTATCAAGCGCTAGTCACAGATGAACCCGGTGGTGAAGGGAAAGCGGTAATTACCGAGGTTTTAACCTTCGATATCCATGCAAGGTCGGAAAATTACCTATTTTACGAGCTTTGGAGAGACCTTCCCGAGGAATATGTCGACGGTGTAAAGGTTGAATATAACGTTCTTTCTGTCAAGCAGGTTTTCACCGATGGGCGTTCGCCTGTTGTTTTTGAAGAATCTTCCAAGCTTTACTGGTATGATTTTGATTTTATAGATACCGAAGGCGGCTTCGGTCCCGGTAAATGGTTCCACAGCAAAGGCCCTTATGACGGCGAGCGCAACTTCGAGTGCGTTTTATTCTACGTGGACGGGCTTTACCGCGAAACCGTCCATTTTGAAGTTGTATATGAAATGACAAACGCCTCTCTCCGGTACGCCGACTGCTCGGAGTTCTACATTACAATGTATGCCGAAGAAACCATTAATTTTCTTAAATCATTTAAAGCACAGGTTTTGTTCCCTCTTGAACTGATGCCGCGTGAGGGGAATTTTTACGCTCATACATACGGTACAAACGCACATACATTTCCGTTTACCGAATCCGACAGAATAAATCCCGGCCATAATACCTTCGCATTCGAGCTGGATGAATCGCAATTAAATTTCAAACTGTTTAATCAATATATCGAATTTGCACTTATTTCCTTTGGAGACGATAAGCATATTTTCACACAGCATGCTTCTTATAACCATTACTATAACAGAAATGTTCTAAATGATGTCAGGCGGAATCAGGCAAGATATGAAGCCCTGCCCGCAGTATTTCTGACCGCTAAAATTTCTGTATTTGTTCTTTGCACGGCAGGAGCAGCTTTAATATTAGTAATGGCATTCAGCACAGATAAAAGAATCAGAAAAAAATACACTTTCTTTAAACCGGAAATGGAAATAGAATTTTTCAGGGACATCCCAAGCCGGCTCGACCCGCTTTTTGCTTCATATCTGGTTTTCTGTAAGGAAAAACTTGTTGCCAAAACAAAAGACTGTTATTCTGCAATTTTGCTTGACCTTGTCCGAAAAGGCTATCTTGAGCTTACCAGAATCAGTGAAGCCTTCGGCTGGACCCGCGAAAACACTAAGATAGTCGTAAAAAACAGATCAAGCAACCAGCCTTTATTTTGTTCCGGATGCGGCAGCCCGCTACTGACCCGTGATAGCTTTTGCCCGAAGTGCGGCAGTCCCGTAACCTCCGATACAGGAGCGCCGATTCTGGAACCCCTGACAAAAAACGAAGAGCATTATTTAGGAATGATTCTGAGGTATGCAGTACATAATGAGATAACACTGCGTACACTCCAGACAAAAGTCGCACATGATTACGAATACTCCGATTATTTTGTAAAAGCAGTAAAAAGGTCCACAACCGATATCGGACTTTCCGAACCAAGATATTTTCAAACGGCAAGATACAAAAAACCGAAGGAAAGCTTAAAATCCATATCAACGGCATACTGGATTATCGGAATTCTTCTTGCAACAGTTGCCAATCTTATATCAATTTCAACCCGTCTTGAGCTTGCATTCGGCGCATTCTTCATACTTGCAGCGGGATTAATCATAAGTGCGATTCATCTAAACAAAATAGCAAAAAAATATATTCTGTTAACACAATTCGGTGAAACAGAATACCAAAAATGGCGCGGTTTATATAATTTCCTTAACAGTGAAACGCTGATGCATGAACGTACTGTCGTTGACTTAGTTATATGGGAACAGTATTTAGTATATGCCACAGCCTTTGGAATTTCGGAAAAAGTTATTAAAGCTCTGAAAATAAGATGCCCCGAGGATATGATGAGAACCAGCCCGATGCTGGTAAATCCATACCTCCGCACAAGAGCATTTTACACCTTCGGCCGCACACTCGGCACAACAGCACGCACCGCATCCTACACTTACAGAAGCGGCAGCCACGGCGGCGGCTTCGGCGGTGGTGGCGGCTACGGCGGTGGAGGCCGCGGAGGCGGCGGCGGTGGCGGCGGCCACTAACCCCCCGTCATTGCTACATCCCCCGTCATTGCGACATCCCCCGTCATTGCGAGGAACGAAGCAATCCAGAACCTGCGTTATTTCATCCACCAAAGAGGTTTCCTAATACGAACCTCTTCCGGTTTTCCATACCCATCTGTAAAGAAAAACCTAATTCCCTTCTTTTGAAAATCATGGAAAATAACCCTTAAGTCCTTATGAATCTTCTCCCCGGAAATAATAATCTTATCTATCCCGTTAGCCGTAAAATACTCAGGCGACGGGATATCCTGATTATATAGATCCCAGCTGTTATCATAAACGGAAACATCCGGCTTATATCTGTGCCTTCGGTTGCTGTCAAGAAGAAAAGCCGGTGGCGCATCTTTTTTTAGAGATGGCGCATCATCTTTTAGAGATAGTGTGTTTAAAACACCCGCACCCCATATCAAAGCGTTTTCAATGCCGTGATTATCAACAAGAGCCATCGCCCCGGACTGCTCGTTTGTGCCGTTATATAAAGGTACAGGACACCAACCCAAGCCGGCAAGTGCCAACCCTTCATTAATCCCGGAATAACCGCAGCGGTCAACGAATATGGCAGTATCTGCAGCAAACTCATCAATATATAAAATATCGGGAATATCAATGCCTATGGTATGGTTGCTTTCCTCCCGGCACTCACCGCCACACTCGGGCATAATAAACGCAACGGGCCGAACCCAGCTTGACCATTTTGAATCAGGCTGCGCCCATATTTCAAAAGCCTCTCTCCCCGTCATATAACACTCTTTTCTATTAAAACGGGAATATCTGCCGCACTTGAATCGATACGCGGTTTTTCGCTGATTCTTGCATAATATCCCGCAGCGTTCCCGTCGATACAATACGACCCGAGACAAACATGGAAACTGCTCCCGTTTTCATCGGTTAATTCCCTACTGTTAAATCTTTTCTGTGCCATATATTTTTTAGGTCTTTTCTTAACATCCTTCAGAATCTTACTGTACTCATTCTCCCTGCATGCTTCCTTAATCGAAATGCCTTCGCCGACCCGCCCGTAAACAGGCTTATATATAAAGTTATCTAAATTTTTTGCGTCTTTAACCTCAATAGTCTCCGGCAGAAGCGCCCGCCATGTTGTCAAATCAACTCCGAATTCCTCAAGCCTGTCCCAAACAAGCGGAAAACGTTTTGTCTGAGCAAAAACGGCAACCGGATGATTGCACGAAGGTGTGACTGTATCAAAATACCCGTTCCAACGCTTCGGTTTTATATCAACAAGCCATTCAAGAGGGTTAAATCTGAAAATAGCATCAGCTTCACCCTCGTATCCGCCAAGAATACAAACAGCTTTATTTTCTCTAAACCGCAGATGGTCGGCAGCAGCATATATAACCTGAAAACCTGCAGCTCTGAAAGAATCTCCCAAAAACTGCATCGCCTGCCTGTCATCACTGTATGAAGTGCAGTGGACAAGCACGATTTTACCACCGGTTTTAACCTTATTGACAAAAGCATTTACAATAATTTCGCCGAAATCTTTATAACAATAATTTTCCTCAGTAAATAACCCACCGGCAATCGCAGGCATCCTTGAAGCCTCTGCAAACCCGCCCGGCACATCGCTGTTAACCTCACTAATAGCCCACCACCCGTCCGCTGCATCGCTATTATTCCACTGCCCCTCGTCCGCCGCATCGCTATTATCCCACTGCCCGTCTACCACATCACTGTTAAACTCTCTGACAACCAACTTTCCGTCCGCCACAGGATGAAAGTCAAAACGCATAAGCCTGATATGCTTCTCTTTTTTATAGTTTTCCATCCTAGCAAGCTCTTTACGAATTTTCCGCGGCAAATTCAAGGATTTCGTGAGCTTTAAATTATTACAAAGCACCATTTCAGCTTGAACAGTCTCGTTATAAAGTTTTTCCGTAAGTTTTTCAAGCTCATTATGCTCACCCTCGGAAATTATCAGCACATGCTTCGCAATAGTATTATTATCAAGGTATTGCGGGTCCCACTTATACCCCTCAAAAATAACACCATTTTTATACTTTGCATATTCACTTTCAGGAATCGAAATCAATTTCATAATTAAAATGATTATATCAGAAAATCTTGAGAACTTTCAAACTATATGGTATTGTATCTTGGAAGGAGTTGATGAAATATGGAAATCGGTTCAATTATAACAATTGCTGTTATCGCATTATTAGTCATAATAATAGTATCTTTCTTCATTTCAACCTACAACGGTTTAATCGCAAACAGAAACAGAGTCAGAAACCAGAAAAGCCAAATTGATGTGGAATTGAAAAGAAGATTCGATTTAGTCCCGAACCTTGTTGAAACCGTCAAGGGTTATGCAAATCACGAAAAAACCGCACTCGAAGACGTAATAAAAGCAAGAAGCAATTACGTAACCGTATCCGGCGACACCGCTCAGGCTCTTGCCGCCGACAACGCTCTGACAGGCGCACTCTCAAAGCTCTTCGCTCTGTCCGAAAGCTACCCCGAGCTCAAAGCAAATACAAACTTCATGAGCCTCCAGAAGGAACTGTCCGAAATCGAAAAAAGAATAGTCTTCGCAAGACAATTCTACAATGACTCAGTCCTAAAATTCAACAACAAAATAGAAATGTTCCCCTCAAACATAGTCGCCGGAATGTTCAAATTCACCACCGAACCATTCTTCGAAGCCGCAGAATCCGAAAGACAAAACGTAACCGTAAGTTTTTAATTGCGTTATTATACGCACAGTTACAAGACAGGGACAGTCCCCTGTCTTGTTTAATTTGACACAAACAAACAACCGATGTTATAATCATCACTCATCGGGGTGTGGCGCAGTTGGTAGCGTGCGTGGTTTGGGACCATGAGGCCGTGAGTTCGAGTCTCACCACTCCGACCATTTTCCCCTTAGACGAACCCTTGAGTTCGCCTAGGGGGATTGTTACTTGTCGCTCACAGGCATTGTAGTATATAGCAAGACAATCTTTATATACTTCAATGCCGCTTATGA